>BNJU01000513.1_pt1 | contig 267277 bp, 372 predicted proteins | sample 8539281 | NCBI WGS metagenome assembly BNJU01 (sample SAMD00202456, study PRJDB9452) | human saliva metagenome | isolation source: human saliva | place: Japan
AAACCTCAATCATATCTGCTGCATTAAAAGCCACTATTTTTTTCCATTATTTTGCTCACTTTTTCAAATATATCGATCCATTAAACGGATCTTTTCTTTCTACAATATTTTTTTCCTTTAAATTTATATCCAAATCCGTAGATAATCATATAATTCTATATTATCCTCCACACTTAATATAACAATTTCATCATCTTCCTCAGCTTCAGATAATTTTATAATATTTTCTTCATCCAAGTTTTCCAAATCATAGAAAATCGGGCTTCCGTGCGGGCATTCCTTAGGATAAAACAGGAATTTTTCCAGCTTTTGAAGAAGTTTATTGCTAGTTACATGTTCCAAAATTTCTGCTTCTTTATGCACTTCTTTTTTTTCATATCCCAGCTTTTCAAACAAAAAAACTTCCCAAACCCTATGTTTACGTATAATGTCAAGTGCAAAGCTGTTCCCTTTTTCAGTAAGTTTTACTGTTTTTTTGTCGATAGTTAAATAATCATCGTTTGCCAACTTTTTTATCATTTCACTAACTGAAGCTGGAGAGATATTTAAATATTCTGCAAGTTTTTTATTGGAATATTCCTTCTTTTTTTTCAAAGTATATATTCCCTTTTAAATAGTCTTCTATACTTCTACTCATCTCAACTCCTTTCGGTTTTTAGCTAAGCCTAATTTTAAAATTAGGAAGACCTAATAACAATAATATATTAACATTATATACTTTGATTGTCAAGATATTTTTTTGAAATAGAAATATTTTTTTATTATGAGATTATTGTATAAAAAAATTAAGATAAATAAAAAGGACTTTATATTAAATCCAGTTTGAAAAGAAAAGTTTTGCTTAAACGAAACTGCTAAAGATTATAAGTTAAGTAAAGTAATCATAATTTTTTTGAGTTCAATTTTAAAAAAATCGCTATTTAAATTAAAAAAATTATAAATATAACCTATAATAAAAAAACTCCCGCTCAAAAATCTTTTTTAAAAGCGGGAATTTGTTACAATAATTAATTTATTATTTTATGGTTTCAAAATATCCATTGAAAAATTTATAAGAATAGTCTTCATTTTTTTAAAAAAATTTTACTGTGCCAATAATATGTGAAATAATCCAGTAGGCCCCAAGTCCAGCAACAATTGCCATTAGAACATAAATAATGACATCTGGAACTCTTGCATAAGCAAGTGGCTGTATGGCAGAAACAATCACAAATTGAGTGAGAATCACAGTAAAATTCATATTAAGGATCTTATAGACAATTTGCTTTTACTTTTTTTCTGGTAGTTTCTTTTTTTGACAGATGTATGATAAACATTGCAATAAAAAGGAAATATCCAGCTAAGCAGCAAAATAATCTTTAAACTTTTTGATGTTTCATTTTCTGAATGAATATCTTGAAGATCAATATTTTCATTTACTTTTTTTCTTTTTAGATGTCTCATAAATTAATTCTTCCTATTAAATATTTACTTATTTGTCATTTTTTGGAATGAATTTCCATAATGTTGGAAGTAAAAGTGTTGTTGTAGTTGATTTTAATGCATCTCCAGGAAGGAAAGGCAATACACCAATCATAAACGCATTTTTTCCAGGTACAAATAATGACAATACTAATGAACCTAATGTTAAAATAATGGCACTTGAAAGCATTAGTGAAAGAATAGTTTTAACATAAGACTTTGTAACGCCTCTATCTGCTAAATATCCTAAAATTATTGTAGCAACAATATATCCTAAAATATATCCGCCAGTTGGCGAGAATAATGAACCAGCTTTACCTCCAGCAAAAATTGGAGCGCCTAAGCTACCTGCCGCAACATAGGAAAGTATAGTTGCAGTTCCCAATTTTCTTCCGTATAATAGTGCCATTAGTGTTACTCCGAATGTTCCAAGTGAAATTGGTACAGGAGTGTAAGGAAGCGGAATTAAAACTTGAGACATTATTGATAAAAATGCCACTCCGCCCAGCACTAAAAGAATGTTTTTAAAAGTTTCCTTTTCTTTTGCTTCAATTTTTACAATATTGCTAATTAATGTATTTTTGTTTCATAAAAAAACCTCCAGTTTTTTATTATTTTTATAGTATTATAACACTTGTTATTTAAAAAAAGTCAATAAATCTAAAATTTAGATTAAAAAAATTAAATCTGACTCCTGTTGTAAATACATTGTTGTTTCCTTTGCCTTTTCCACCGTCAACAGAACCATCATAATTTACATACCATCCAAAGTCTTTATTTACTTCCGTTAACGCTCCAACTCCAGCCCAAGTCTTGTTCTTAGCAAGTCCAATACCTTTTACCTTGAATGTTGCTCCTGGAAGTCCAGTATATCTTGCATCAAAACTTAAATCCTGCTTATTAAAGGCTCTTTGATGTGTTACGTAACCTTGGAATGTGGTCTTGCTTCCACCTTTCCAGTTTACAGCTTTTCCAGCTCTAAGCCCAACTAATGCGGCTGTCTGATTATAATTCTTCTTATCAGCAGTCAATCCAAATTGGCTTTTTTCTTCAGAGAATGACCCTCTTACGACTGTATCGTGAGTTAATCCCACAAACGGTGTCACGACAAAGTCTCCGTTAGCATTTTTAACATCGTATCCTGTTTCTAAATATCCAGAATAAACCTTGTCATTATGATTAATTTTAGCTCTAGTATAGTCGTTGCTGCTTAAAATAATGTCTCTTTCAACATCACTGTCAACAAATCCGACTCCCAGACGTCCTTGCAGATAAACAGGAACATCTTTATTTCCTAATCTTCCATACAATGAAATTCCAAAGTTGTTAGCATCAGATTTTCCGCCATATCTGTCAAATTTAACATCAGCTTTTGAATAGGATAAAGCAGTACCTAAAATCAAGTTTTCTCCAAATTGCTTATCAATTCCGACTTGTCCACCGTATACTTTAGTATCTCCCTTTCCATATCCATCTTGTTTTAATTTACCGTTAGCGCCTAATCCAGTAATCCACAATCCAAATTTGTCTCCAACATTGTCAAGAGTTCCAAGCATAACTAATCTGTTAGACAAATCCTTATTTACAGTTTGCGAATGCTGGAATGTCAATGCTTGTGCTGAAGCATAAATTTGTCCAGACAAACTGTCCAAAACAGCTGCTCTGTTTGAAGAAGTAAGGGCTTGCAATTTAGCGGCTTTTCTTTCAAACTGTGTAACATTTCCAGATGTTCCATTTTCAATGTCTTGATCTAATTTTTGAAAAGCGGTTTCTAGATTTTGTGCAGTATTTTTTTGCATTTCATCAGATTTTGATATCTTTTCTACATAATCCAGTACATTTTTTCTACTTACTTTTGCAGAAACAGAATTTTCAGTCTGATCAATCTTAGTATTTAACATTTCATCAGTATTTACATCAGTAACATTTCCTTGGATTTTATCGTCAGATGTAATTACATTTTGTACAATTCCATTAGATGTTATATATTTTCTTTCACCATTTTGTTCAGGTTTTACTTCAAGTTTAGAATTATTTAAGTTGACTTTTCTTTTTACATGTATATTAGAATTTAAGTCTGTTACAATTCTAGAATTTTCCAATGATTCATAGTTTCCAGCAACTTCTGTGGAACCGAAGTTTTCCATTATTCCATCATTTTTAATGTTATTTTTTATTATAGCGCTATTTGTAGAAAGAATAGCCTGTCTTCTTACGTTGATTGAAGAAGCATAAACACCGTTTACTTGCAATCTACCATTATTTACAGTTGTATCTCCTGTAAATGTAGAGTTTCCAGATAAAATCAAGTCTCCAGCTCCATCTTTAATTACACCTGCATTTCCTGAAATATCATTTGAGAAAGTATAACTTCCGTTCGGAATATTAATGCTTACATTATCTGAAAGCGCAAGTTCCTTACTAAATAAGGCAGGCCCTTTTAATGCCTTGTCGATATTTAAAAGTCCCCATCCATAAACATCATCAACACCAGGAGTTCCTATATCTGTTGCAGTTGATAAAATTGTCTGTCTAATTAAATCAGCATCCATCCAAGGATACTTTTGCTTAATTAAAGCTGCTGTTCCAGTTACAATTGGCGCTGCAAAGGAAGAACCTCCACCAATATAATTTTGTCCTTTTATTGTAAATATCTGGTCTCCAACAGCAGTTACAGTCCAGTTTTTAGCAACTCCTGCAGGTGATAGAGGAGTTAAATTGCTCCAGCTTGTATCTCCCAGTTTAGATTCATCTTTTGAAGTCAATGCAACTACATTTATCCATCCTTTTTGAAGTCCGCTTTCAAAATGTGGCAATCCTCCTTCAAGTGTAGGCTGCTTATCAGAAGAATCATTTCCAGCAGACCATACAAATAATGAGCCGTTATTTACTTCAGTTTTGTAAAAATCAACTATAGAAGTTCCGATTGCATATTTATAATAATGTTTAGAAGCCGAATCAGCATTAAAATCAGTTACTTGCTCATCAATTCCAAATGACTGGTTATAAATAGTAATTCCTTGATTTCTTAGTACTTGATACATTTCCAAGGCTATTTTAGGATACACGCCTTTGTCACCTTGTTTAGCAGCATCAATAGCATAAACAGTTGCATTTTTTGCGATTCCCTCAGAAGATCCTGCTGTAAGATCGGCAACAACAATTCCATGATTATCATTCGCAGTAGCTTCTGATGTAAATCCTGGGACTGTAAGTTTTGTTAAACGGCTTCCAAATTTTTCTGTAAGATCAGAATTAAATGATGAGTTTTCAAATCCAACATCAATGATTCCAATTTTTACATCATTGCCTGTAAGTGTTGTATTTGAATTGTTATGCGGGTTGTTTTTGTCATAGGAAACAGTGGAAGAATTCCATCCTATTTCGGAAGTTGCTGTTGTTACAGTAGGCTTTGTTGTTACTGGCGCTGGATTAACAGGTGTTGGAGTTGCAGCTGAAGTTCCGCCTGAATTTCCGGCTCCGCCACCTCCTCCGCCACCTCCGCCACAGCTTACTAGCAATGCTGCTAATCCGAGGATAATTGAACTTTTAGCAAAGTTATGCTTTTTAATATCTTCTTTTAATTGTTTTAAGTTAGAGGTCATAGTAATCACTCTCCTTTCGCTGTTTTTTTAATATCGATCTGATTTTTAAAATAAAGAATTGGATTTTTTTAGTTATATATTCAATATTTATAATGAACTCTCTACAATATTTTTACCATATTTTTTTGAAAAAAACACTACGTAACTTTGGGAATTATTTAAAAATCTCTCCAGCTTCCTTATACCATAAAAACCAAGTCTAGTTCATCCATTTTTTTATTTTTTTGAAAAAAATCTGAATATTCTCTCATTTTTTTCTTCTATTTCATAATATTTTTTTCAGTTATCGACTTGGGAATTTCCTCAATTACATTAAGGGCCTTTAGATTTCTCAGAATATGCCTATCCAAAATTGCAATATTTTTCTCCAAATCCAAGATTTCGCAGTACGTGATTTGCCTCCTTTAATCCCATTCCCTTAACATTTTTTTCAAAAATCCATTTTCTTTTTTTCAAAAAGTATCTCCAATTTCGGACAAAAATCTTCTTTGGTTGTAACTCTCCGTTCCTTGTCATTAATTCTCGCAATTCCACCAAATATATGGACTTATTATTTTTTTAAATCTGACAATATTTAAAAATTCAACCATTTCTTCTGCCTTTCCATTATACAGCAGCCCTGTTTTTCCACTAAATTTGTAATAGCTAGCCAAGCATTCTTAGCCTTTGACTGAGGTGTCAAAATACAAAATGCCATTTCTGCAAAAAAACTTCCTTCTCTGTACCTTTCCAAGCCTTTTTTATAACCTTTTATAGCCTTTTTCAATCCCTGTTTTTTTATTTTTTTATAAATCTCAAGAATTTCATCATGCTTTTTCCCAGTCAATTCTTTTCGTTAATTTTATTTTTTTATCATTCTTTTTAATTTTTTTCAGACATAGTTAAAATTCCTTCTTTTATTCTTCTTTGATAATTTTAATATTTGGATCTGTTCAATAACTTAATTTTTTTATTTTACAAGGTGCTTCTTTATTAAATTCTAAAAATACATACAGTTTCCAAACAAGCCTATTACTTTCCATTTAAATAATGAATATTAATTTGGCAGAATGTTTAATTAAGTAAAAAAATTTTCTATTTTTTTATCATAAAATCCTATAAATATAGAAAATTTGTATAAACAGCCTTGATTATTTTAGAAAAAATTTCCCAATTTCATCAATAGTTTCCTCCGATTCTTTAAGAGGTGCTAAAATCCAGTCATGACACAAATTTTCCCCAATTTTTATTTCTACGCTTGTTCCAACTGCAATTTCCAGCATATCACTTAATTTTAAGCAATCTGGATACAAAATTTCATTTGTTCCAAAAATGAGGAATATTTCCCCAAGATTATCCATATTTCCATAAATTGGCGAAATCAGCGGATCTTTCATATCCAGTTCCCCAGCAAACTGCTTTCCAGTTATAATCAGCCCATTTAAAGGCAAAAGTGGATCTTTTTCTGCAAATTCTTCTATTTCCTCATTTGTCATTGAAACATCAGCCCAAGGCGACATCAATACCGTTTTTTTTGGAAAAGGCAGCTGCTTTTCTTCCTTTAGCCTTTGCAAAAATGCAAGTGCCAGTCCCCCGCCAGAAGAATCTCCAAATAAATAAAACTCATCATTTTTATATTTTTGTATTATTTTTCTATAAGCCTCCATTACAACTTTATGTGCCTTTTCCACAGTATTTTTCAGGAGCAAGCGGATAATCAATAAATGTAACTTTCAAATGATACTTTTTTTCACTAATTTTTTTCAATAATATTTTTTTATGTCCTCGAACAGCACGCATGACATAAGCCCCGCCATGCAAGAAAAATAACATGTCTGTTACAACTTTCTTGACTAGAAACTGTTAAAATTTGATATTCATCAATAAACTGCTCATCAGTGGTAAGTGACTTGTCAAAATTGTTTTTTTATTCAAAAAAATCTGTATCTCTTCTCGGATTTAAAAAAATCCTTTTTTCCCTATACTTTTTTTCATATTTACCAACTTTTGCAATTGGCACTGCAATATCTGATAATAAACTCATTTTTTTATTTTATTTTTTTAAAAAAATAATCAAACTCCTTTCTTTTTACTGCTTTTTTTACAAAGGTTTTTCATTCCCTTGATTATCATAAACTGTTACCATTTAATTTTTTTAGAAACATGCAATTTAAAAATTTCTAATTATTTTATAGAATAATACAAGTAAAATTTTCTAAGTGGCAGATTTTATAAAAAAATTTTTTTAATAGACAAAAGTTTTTGATTTAACAAGGAATTAAGCTATATTATCAAATAGATCTGTTCAATAACTTAATTTTTCAGAATATTTATTTTATTAAATTCCAAATTGCGCATGATTTCAAAAACAAGTCTAATAAATAAAATGATATTATTTTTTTATTCTATAAATTTTATTTTATCTTCAATTTCTTTATAACGTTCTTTTCCCGATAATCTTTTTCCAATTCTACATTTGACCTTATATTATTTTTTTCTCAATTTCAGGAAGCAATTTTTTTATTTCCTTATTTGTAAATCCTATTTTTTTAATTCCTTTTTCATTTAATTTATTAATATTATATTTCGTTATTTCATGTCCATAATTCTGTTTAGAATTTTTGTATCTTTTCATTGTCTACAAACAAAAATTTCTGAGCAATTTCCAGCCCTGACTTTCCAAATCCAGAAATATTCTTTACTTCATTAACATCTTTAATAACCCTCAACTTCATCCCTGATATTTCACAAATTTTTTTCAGCCTTATTCTTATTAATCCCCAGCTTTTAGCAAATCTTTATACTCAATACTGTTAATATCAAATTTCACATTGCTTTTTTTGTCAAATCAGTATCTTTCTTAGCCTTATCCTTTTTTTATAATTTTTTTCCCTATTAATTTCAATTTCAGGAGTATTTTTTTATCCTCAATTAAAAGTCTTAAAAAAATTCCCCGCAATTAACAGCATTACAAAAATAATGACATATTTTATTTTCATAATAATCCCCTTTTGATAATATTATTTAATGATTTTTTTCAAAATCTGCCACTTAAATAATGAAACTTGTATTTTATGATAAATTATATCATATTGATTTGTTATTTGAAAGATAAAAAAATTAAAAATTTAAATTTTATCATTAAATAAAAATTTTTTTAGAGCTAGAAACAAGCAATTAAAATAAATTTCTCATTTTTTAATGAAAATATGTTATTATTATTGTGAAATAAATAATTTTTTTCTATTTATTTAATTTTTGGGAAAGAAATTGAAATATGATAAGAGGTGATTTTTTTATGAAAAAAAATTAAAGAAAATGTAAAAAAACTGCTTTTTGCATTTTTAAAAAGTGGATTTGAGCGATTTCAGTAACGATTATACTAGCTTTTTATGCATTTTTATTACAGGTGTATACATAGCTGAGGTTAGAAGTTTTTCAGTCTGATGAATTTGTTGAAGTTAATCTTCTTTTTGTTTGGAAGCATTTTTTTATTACGGCAATGTTTGAAATGCTTTTATGAAAAAAATATTTTTTTATAAAAAAATAGATGGCTAGTTAGAGGTGCTTATTCAGTTTTTAACATTTGTTGTATCAGTTATTTTTTTATGTAGAGTATTTACGGACTAATGATTATTACAACATCTATTATTTTACATTGATTCCAATTTCAATGGTTCTGTTTTTTTATTAATTCCTATTTTGAGAAAAAAAGGAGAGTAGAGAAAAGTATTTGCAGTCAGTATTTTCAAACTTTGTTACAACAGGTATTTTTTTGCGGCAGTTCTCTGGATTGGTATTGAAATAATACTGGCAACAGTGAATTATCTGTTTTTTTATTCTGGTGACAGTTTATTTTTTTAGACTGACTACGTATTCTTTCTGGTTTATAACTGAAGTATTTGGAGCATCATTGTTTTTTTATCTTTATTGAAAAAAAGCCTGATGATAATCTTGAAAATTATGAATTTCCATTTATTTTTCAATTTATTGATTAAATTTGCAATTATCCCATTAATTATTATTTACACAGGTGTTTTTATATATTTATATGGCAAGGGTTATTATATCAATGCATTTGCCAAAAGGACTAATTTCTCATCTCGTTCTTTGGTATACAGCATTTAGTGTCTTCATTATGATTTTAATAACGCCATTTACACAGAAAGATAAATTTTTTTGAGAACTTTAAAAAAATATTTTCCATACTTTTTCGATACCTTTAATTTTTTTGCTTCACTATTTGCAGTTTTTTTCAAAGAACATATCAATACGGAATTACAGAAAATCGGTATTACGTACTAATTTCAATATTTTGGCTGCTTTTTCTGCATGATTTTTATATATTAGAAACATGAATGTTACAGGAGTTTTCATAAGTTTAATTATCTGTTTTATAATTTCGGTTTACACTCCACTTAGTGCCAAAAATGTTAGTAATTTTAGCCAAAGTCAAAGATTGAAAAGAATGCTTGTAAAATATGGAGCTTTAAAAGATGGAAAAATTTCTAAAATTACACAAAAATTGACTAACAGACAGGGAAGTCAGATTCATACAACAATTCAATATATATCTGACAACAGCACTATTGCGAAATTAAATTTCAAAAATGAAAAAGGAGAGGTTTATTCAACTCTTGGAGATTTGGAAAAAGGACTGGATGTGAAGGAATCTTGGAAGGATTATTATGCGTATGAAAGTGAAGATGGAGAAATTCCTGAAAAGCAGGAAGTTATTACATATAAAATAAAAAATATTGAAAATGTTGAAGTTATATCTGATACAACAGGTTATGACAACTTTATATCTTACAGAAAGATTGATAATATAGAACCAATAGATCAAGAAAATGAATCTGAAAAAAATATAAAATTACAATTAGAAATAAAATAATTACAATAAAAAGTAAAGATGGAATGGAACTTGCCAAAAATAAATTATGAAGATGCAATTAAGCAAATCGTATCAAAATTAAAAAAACTTTAAAAATTACAGGATAAGGAAGATGAAGAATACGAAGTTTCTCAAAAAGATTTAGAATATATTGGGACAGCAGGAAAAAAATTAATTATAAAATTTCCTTAAAAAAAGAATTGATGAACAGATAGTAGACGGAAAAACAAAAAGATTTATATTATGAAGAATTTGATTTTTATGTTTTCTGAAAAAAATAAAAATTTCTAAAATAAAAAAATGAAAGGAAAAAAATCAATTATGAAAACTTTAGTTATTTTAGCACATCCAGATATGGAAAATTCGAGAATTAACAAAAGATGGAAGGAAGAACTGGAAAAAAATATCCTGACAAAATTACAGTAAATGAACTTTACAAAAATTACCCAAATTGGGATATTGATATTGAAAGAGAGCACGAATTGTTACTATCTCATGATAACATAATTATTCAATTTCCGCTTTACTGGTACACATACACTCCTTTATTAAAAAAATGGCTTGATGATGTACTTTCCTATAATTGGGCCTATGGAAATGAATATAACCTAAAAGGGGAAAAAATATAGGAGTTGCAATTTCTATTGGAGGATTTGAAAGTGACTATTCAAAAACTGGCTCTGTGAAATTTTCAATGGATGAAATTTTGATACATTTTAAAGCAACTGTTGAATATGTCAAGGCAAATCTAATTTCTCATTATTTTCTTTTTGATACTGATAATATAAGTGATGAGGAACTTTCAGAAAATGCTGGAAATTATGCGAATCATATTTTTTTAGTTTATAAGAGAACTAAAAAAATCCTTTTAACTGATTTTTTTACTATTTAAATATTATGAAAAAAATGGGAGATATTCTGACAATACAGTTTATTTCCCATTTTATCTTTCATTAGTATTTTTAAGAATTTTTGCAAAATATCAAAAAAATTAAAAAAAGTACACTTTTTTTATATTTACATTATTTCTAATGCTATTTTTTTAAATTTATCAGATTTTTTTCAAATCTTCTGTTTCCACAGAATTTTTTTGCATTTATAATAATTTTAGAAAGAAAACCTATCAAAAATTCCCTTTCTTTCTTTAGTTCATTTTTCAATTTTATTTATAAAAAAAATAAACATTTTCAAGCTCCCAAAAAAACGTATCCGTCGTGCTATCAGTTCAATGCTTTTTATTATATTTTTATTGTCAAATCCAAACTATTTTTTTAACAGCAAATTCCCCACTCACATAATTTTTTTCATTTCCGTAACAATTTGCAAAATATCTTCAACTGTGTTAATTTGGAACTTAATGTCATCAAGCGAAAGATTTTTGCCTTTTTAAATTCCAGAATATCATTTTTCATTTCCATCAAAGAAATAGTAAATTTCTTTGCTAACTCCCAGTTCTTCGTTATTCATTCCAGATAGATGGAATTTAATTGTACGGGATTTTTATTGTAGGAATTATATTTAATGTTCGTGATAAAAAGTATAAAATATACGTTTTTTTGGAGGTTCTTCCAAAATTTTTTTAAAAAGCGCATTTGAAGATTCTTTTTCTCAAATTTTCAATTCCGCACAGAATAAATATTTTTTTGGTGAATTAAATGAGGATTCTATCGAAGAATAGATGATTTCCCGCACTTCATCAATTTTTTTATATTTTCATTGTTTTTTTATTTATTATTTCAATGTCAGGATGCTGAGAAATGTCGATAAGCCGTTCTATTTTTTTCTTTTTTTCAGCATCATTTTGGATATTTTTTTGTCATAATCATTTTTTTGAAAAACATTAGTGCATAAGAAAGCAAGTCAACTCTCTTATCACCGTAAAAGAGATAACTTGCGCTCACTTTATCCTGATTTGCCTCATTTTTAAATTTTTCAGTTATTTTCTGTAATTTCATTTTTTTCTCATTTTCTTTTTTCTTTTTTTAAAATTAACAACAAATATTAATTTTCTTTCATTTGAAGAGTTCTTAACAGTTTCTTGTTGTCAAATGCGGCTCCTCCACCTAAAACTACTGAATCCAATGGATTTGGAGACAAGAATACTTTGATTCCAACTTCTTTTTCCATCATGTCAATAAAGTTTCTGATTAGAGAACCTCCACCAGTCATTACAATTCCGTTATCCAAAATATCTGCTGCCAATTCAGGCGGACATTTTTCAAGAACTTCTTTTGTAGAGTTTACAATTTGGAATAGAGAATCTTCGATTGCTTCGTAAATTTCATTTGCATTGACTTCCACAGTATTAGGAATTCCAGTTTCCAAATCTCTACCTTTTATTTCCATAACTTCAGGCGACTGAACTTTTAATGCTGAACCTAAATCTTTTTTTATTTTTTCAGCAGTTCTATCTCCAATTAATAAATTATATTTTCTTTTTACATATCTTACAATATCTTCATCAAATCTGTTTCCAGCAATTCTAATTGATTTACTTGCAATAATTTCATCTAGCGAAAGAATTGCAATATCAGTAGAACCTCCACCTATATCAATTACCATGCTTCCTTCAGGTTGTGAAATATCCACCCGAACCAATAATAGCGGCTCTTCCTTCTTCAATAATGTATGTCTTTTTAGCGCCCTTTACTGCATCAAACAATGCTTTTCTTTCAACACTTGTTACTTCAATCGGCACACAAATCATTACTTCAGGCTTGAACAGCGAATTTCCATAAATTTTGTGAATAAAGTATGTAATCATTTCCTTTGTTGAGTCAATATCTGCGATAACTCCATCTTGCAAAGGTTTAATAGCTTGAATACTGTCAGGAGTCTTCCCAAGCATTTCTCTAGCTTCTTTTTCCAACTGCAATTAATCTTCCTGTTTTTTTCTATCACGTGCAACAACAGATGGCTCGTTTAATACTATTTTTTTTCTTTGCTTATCGTAAATCAATATATTTGCAGTTCCTAAATCTATCGAAATACTTTTTATTTACTCTAAATATTTTTTTACAAAAATCAAATACACCCATTTTTTTCCTCCTATTAAAATTAACTTTCTTAATTATATCATATTTTTCAATAAAAAAATTTATTATTTTTTTGAAATTTTTTTGAATTTTTTTACTATAAATATTTATTTTTTTATATTTTTACTATATTTTTTTACCTAATTTGGCTTTTATTTTTTTAGTTTTGCAAAAAAATAAATAATATTTAATAAATCAGAAATTTACATTCAGCCATTTCAATATTTCATCATAAATCTCGTATTTGTTTATTTCATTTAGGGATTCATGTCGTCCATTCCTGTTTTTCAAGAACATTAATTCTTCTTTTTTTCTTTTCTCAAATTATTAAAAATCTTATTTATATGATAAGTGTCAATCGCCTTGTCATCAGTTCCGTAAACAGCCAATATTTTTTTGCAGACTCATCTAATTTTTTTATAATTTCTGTTAATAAATCCCATTGTGGAAAAAAATTCCAGAAAAAAACTTTGGTGTGACAGGATAACCGCAAAGTTCACTTTCTTCGTATTTTTTTACTTTCATCTTCATCTCGAGTCAGCCAGTCGAATTTTAGTTTTTATTCGGCTCAAAAAGCCGCATTCCATTTCCTGAAAAATTTTTATTAAATGCAGAAAATTTCCTGAAAAATAACTCTTTCCAGAATAGTTGCAAAAACTTCCCCTGCAGCTTCCATCTGTTTTTTCAATGGAAAACCCGACAAAATAAAATATTTGTAACTATTTTCAATTCCCCATCGCATTCCAATCAAAGACCCCATGCTATGTCCAAAAATCGTAGTATTATCAGGATTTGATCCAATTTTATCCAAAAAAAGATGCCGATATCTTTAAAAACAGCCTTTATTCCATTTTTTTCCAAAATCTCCAATTTCTCCATCCTTCAGTTCTCCATGCCCACGAATTTCCATAACAAACACATTATACCCGTTAGAAGCCAAAAATTCCCCAAATTCAGAATATCTTCTAACAGGCTCGGTCATTCCATGAAAGATTACAATATTATTTTTTTATATTTTTTTCTCTTTTTGACTTAAAAAAATAAATAAGGTATCTTTTTATTATCAAAACTTTCAAAATATTGTTTTTTTCCATTATTTCCCTTTCTAAAAAAATGTTAGATTTATTTGTTAATGAGATTTATTTAAAACTAAACTGACCTAGAAATAGGCAAATCAAACTTAAAATCAGATATTCATAATCTTAAAATCTTAGAGTTTAATTTTAAACTTATTTTTGTATGTATACACATCTATTATAATACAATATTATTTTTTTGCAATTACAAAATTTTTTTATTTCACATTCAAGATCTTTTTAAATAGTATTTTTTTATTTAAATAACAAATTTATAAATTATAAATTTGAAAGCGAAGAAAATATGTTTTGTTTATGAAAAATTAGCAAAAAGCAAAAAAATATTTATAACTTTTCGAGTTTGATTTTAAGTTTTCACTGTCAAAAAAATTAAAATTTTAAAAATAACAAATTGTTGATGTTTTTATTTAATAATTTATATATTAGTAAAAATCCTTGAAAATAAAGGGTTCTTAATAAAACAAATATTTTTTTAATTCGTTTTTTTATGGTATTTTTAGATTTTTTTAGAAAAAAAGATAAAAAAATTATAAATTTTGAAAAATACTTATAATGATATTTTTCTATAAAAAAATAGTAATTTAGTAGCATAATTTCTATGATTATTTTTTTATTTACTTTAATTTTTAAATTAATTTTAAGAAATAGATTGAAAATCCAGCATTTAAGGGAGAATTTGTTAAAATAAGAAAGTAAAAAAATGTCATCTAAAAAAATAAACTCATAATTGTTATTATGAAAATATTAGTAATTATTGATATTACAAGGTTAATAAGAATTATGAGGAGTAAATAATTAATGGGGCTTGATTTTAATGAAAGTGACATATTAAAAGATATTTTTAAATTTTAAAATTGTTAATAGAAAAAAATTAGAAGAAAAAAATATGGATTTAAAATAATAGATCGTATGATTAAACATATAAATGAATTTTTTTATGTAAAAAAATGATAATGGGATAATACATAAAAGTAAAAAAATTATTTATATTATTTTGGAAAAATATTATGAAAGCCTATTTAAGATAAATGACAGGGATATAAATATGAGAATGTCATTTCAGGCGGGAACTTATCACACTTATCTTGCTGCTTGGGAAGGAAAAAGCTGAATATTTACAAATTCAATAAACAAATCAGGAGAAATGAACAAAATACTAAAAAAATATTCAAAAACGATCTAAAGCAGATATTAAAAAAACTTATAATATAAAAGCATTTAGAATACATAAGAACAGCAAATTTAGAAAAAAATTATTTAAAAGTAAGAATTATGACCTTAAAGAGTTAAGGGAGAACTATTTGAGGGAAATACTGATGAGAAGAATGGAAAAAGATTTATATTGGGAAAAAGTACATATCAAGAAAAACTTCTATTTTAAAAATATTGCAGGAAATTTTAGAAATAAAAAAATATTAAATATATAAAAAGACTTCTTTTTTTGTATATTGACCAGTTTACAGATATAATTTCAATGTATGAAAAAAATATTCAATATTAACATATTTTTATTTTTAAATATGAAAAGTACAGATATAAAATTCAAATATAGGCTGAAGAAAAACTGATGAAAATAAAGAGTTTTTTTATAATGATGGATAAAATTTCTAAAAAGGGAAAAAAATTGAAAATAGATTGTAAATTTATGACTTTGTTTTTATAAAAAAACTGCATAGAAAAAAAGAAAACCTGAAAAAAATATTAAGTGAAATTAATAAAGCCATAATGATTGAGAAAAAAATCAAGAAACATTTGGAATAAAAAAAGGTAGAAACTAGAAAGGGCAAGGAAGAAGGAGTAGAAGTTTACAGTATTGCTGAAACATCTGTAAATTTTTGAAAAATAAGGATTTATTAAATAAAAAAACTTTTTGAAAAAAATATATTCATTTGGATGAAACCGTTAAAATAAGGACATTAGTTTTTAGTTGATGTGGAAGAGAATCAGATTTTAAAGTCATTTAATAAAGTAATGAAATTTTTTTAATTTTTTTAGAGGTGGTTAAGGTGGAACATTTAAATAATTTTAAGAAAGTTATCACAAGAAATAATACTGAGTTTACGAACAAGTGCTTATAATTTCCAGTTCAAAAATTTTTTTAAATACGATAAGAAATTTTTTTCAGATATTCCAATTTTTAATTTTTGTACTGGGAAAAGAAAAAGGGAACTTTACAAAAGCAGAACAAATATTTTTGAAACAGATGATATATTTACGTAGAATGATGTTTCAGTATTTGGAATTTAAAAAAAGATAGAAAGATAATCCATAAGTAAATTTTGTTATGGAATAGTCATTTGTGTGCTTAAACTCTATAAGTTATTTTTTTCACTATTTACGGCATTTGAACAGCTTTTTTTATAAAAAAAAATTTTTTTAAAAATTTTAAAAAAATATTTGCTTTTTATGAAATTTTTTTAGGGTATAATAACTGTAGAGTTAAGTTCAATATTATAATGATTACAAATAAACATATAACAAATATTAAAGATTGAAAGGATGTGTTGTTAAATAATGGACGCATGGAGAGGATTTAAAGAAGGAAATTGGAAAGACAACATTGATGTTACAGAATTTATCAGATTAAATTATACAGAATATTTAGGTGATGACAGCTTTTTGGAAGGGACTGACTGAAGCAACTACTAAATTGTGGAAAGAGCTTTTCTGAAAAAAATTTAAAGTAGAAAGAGAAAAAGGTATTTATGATGCTGAAACTAAAATACCTTCTCAAATAGATGCTTATGGAGCTGGATATATTGATAAAGATTTGGAAAAAATTGTAGGACTTCAAACTGATGCTCCACTAAAAAGAGCAATCTTCCCAAATGGTGGATTAAGAATGGTAAAAAAACAGCTTGGAAGCTTTTTGGTTATAAATTAGATCCAGAAACTGAAGAAATTTTTTTACTAAATACAGAAAAAAACTCACAATGACGGAGTTTTTCTCAGCTTATACTGAACAAATAAGAAAAAGCAAGACATACAGGAATTATTACAGGACTTCCAGATGCTTATGGTCGTGGAAGAATTATCGGAGATTACAGAAGAGTTGCTCTTTACGGAGTTGACAGATTGATAGCTGACAGAGAAGAACAATACAAAAATTTGGATCCAGCTGAAATGACTGAAGATGTAATTAGACTTAGAGAAGAAGTTTTTTTGAACAAGTTAAAGCATTAAAAAGCATTAAAGAGAATGGCAGCAGCTTATGGATTTGATATTTCAGGACCAGCTACTAATGGTAAAGAAGCAGTACAATGGCTATATTTTGCATACTTGGCAGCAACTAAAGATCAAAATGGAGCTGCGATGAGTATTGGTAGAACTTCTACATTCTTAGATATTTTCTTGGAAAGAGATTTGCAGGAAGGAACTTTGACTGAAAAAGAAGCTCAGGAAATAATGGACCATTTTGTTATGAAATTAAGAATCATAAGATTTTTAAGAACACCTGAATATGATGCATTGTTCTCAGGAGATCCAGTTTGGGTAACTGAATCAATTGGAGGAATGGGATTAGACGGAAGATCAATGGTTACAAAAAATTCATTCAGAATTTTACACACATTGTACAACATGGGAACTTCGCCTGAACCAAACTTAACAGTTTTATGGAGTGAAAAATTACCTGAAAACTTGGGAAAAAATTCTGTGCCAAAGTGTCAATTGATACTTCATCAGTACAATATGAAAATGACGACATTATGAGACCACAATTCGGAAATGACTATGGAATCGCATGTTGTGTATCTCCAATGACAATTGGACATCAAATGCAATTCTTTCGGAGCGAGAGTAAACTTGCCAAAAGCATTGTTATACGCAATTAACGGTGGTAAAGATGAAAAATCTAAGATTCAAGTTACACCAGTTGGACAATTTGAACCAATCAAAGGTGAATACTTGGAATTTGACGAAGTATGGGAAAAATTAGATAAAGTGTTAGACTGGTTAGCTTCAACTTATGTTAAAGCATTAAATATTATTCACTATATGCATGACAAATATTCTTATGAAGCATTGGAAATGTCATTGCACGACATCAATATCAGAAGAACAGAAGCATTTGGAATTGCTGGACTTTCAATTATTGCAGATTCACTTGCGGCTATTAAATATGGTAAAGTTAAAGTTGTAAGAGATGAAGAAGGAGATGCAGTTGACTACATCAATGAAAAAGATTATGTTCCATTCGGAAATAATGATGATGCAACTGACCAATTTGCAGTAGATATTACAAGAAGATTTATGAACAAATTGAGAACTCACAAAATGTATAGAGATGCAATCCCTACACAATCAGTATTAACTATTACTTCAAACGTTGTATACGGTAAGAAAACAGGAAATACACCTGATGGAAGAAGAGCTGGAGCACCATTTGGTCCAGGAGCAAACCCTATGCATGGAAGAGATACAAGAGGAGCTGTTGCTTCACTTGCTTCAGTAGCAAAAATCCCATTTGAAGATGCAAACGATGGAATTTCTTATACATTCGCAATTACACCAGAAACATTAGGTAAAAATGCAAATGAAAAACAAACTAACCTAGTTGGATTAATGGACGGATACTTCAATCAAACAGGACACCACTTAAATGTAAAATGTATTCGGAAGAGATTTACTAGAAGATGCAATGGAACATCCTGAAAATTATCCACAATTAACAATCAGAGTTTCTGGATATGCAGTAAACTTTGTTAAATTGACTAGAGAACAACAATTAGATGTAATTAACAGAACAATTTCAAATAAAATGTAATTTTTTTGAAAGTTTAAAAAAATTTAAAAATTTAAATTTAGCTGTTAAAACAAATTCAATTTAAGCAAATTCAATAAATTGTTAAAATATGAAAAAAATGTCGCATAGTTTCATAAAAAAATATGAGTTATGCGGCATTATTTTTCTATTATTTGAATATATATCCTATTAAAAAAAATAGAAAATATGTTTTATTTATTTTTCTGGCAAGAGGTTAAGACCCCTTGTTAAATAGAATTTATAATAAATTCATTACTCTAGCGGGAAATAATAGTATAAATTTTATATTGAATTTATATTAAAAAAGTAAGAGAGAAAGAGAGAAAATTAATATGGAAGTAAAAGGATACATACATTCATTTGAATCTTTTGGGACAAAAGATGGACCAGGAATTAGATTTGTGCTGTTTTTACAGGGATGTCCTCTTAGATGTTTATATTGTCATAATGTAGATACTTGGGAAATTAAGGATAAAAAAATGGTAATGACAGCACAGGAAGTTATGAAGGAAATTTTAAAAGTGAAGGGATTTATAAAAACTGGCGGAGTTACTGTGTCTGGTGGAGAACCTTTGATGCAGCCTGAATTTCTGATGGAATTGTTTAAACTTTGCCGTGAAAATAAGATTCATACGGCACTTGATACATCTGGATATATTTTTAATGAAAAGGCGAAAAAAGTGTTGGAGCTTGTGGATATGGTGCTTCTCGATATTAAGCACATAAATCCTGAAAAATATAAAATATTGACTTCGGTTGAACTTGACAATACGTTAAAATTTGCAAAATATTTAGATGAAATCAATAAACCTGTTTGGTTAAGATATGTGTTAGTTCCAGGATATTCTGATGATGAAAAAGATTTACACGACTGGGCTAAGTTTACTTCACAGTTGAAAAATGTGGAAAGAGTAGACATTTTGCCATTTCACCAAATGGGGCAGTATAAATGGGAAAAGGTTGGAAAAGAATATAAATTAAAAGATACACCGACACCAACGAGAGAATTAGTTGAAAAAGCTGAAGAAATTTTTAAGTCTTATGGGTTAAAATTGCTAGGTAAATAAAATTAAGGGAATTGGTTCTAGTTTTATTAGAATCAGTTCCCTTTTGGTATTTATTTATTTTCACTTATTTGTTCAATTCTATAATTTAATTCGTCAAAATCAATAATTTTTAGCTTGTCTGTGTATCTCTGCCTTCATAAAATAGAATAACTACTGGGACTGAAAAATAGACTTAATTGTCCAACAGCTTCAGGAATTTCAGAGGCTTCGATATGATAAGCGGTAAAAATTTTTTTCTCATTAACAATTTTTCTCAACTTTTTGGCATATCAACCTGACAAACGCTGCAATTATTCATTGAAACGTATAATAAAAAAATATTCTTCTTCTTTTTATTTTTATTAAGTATTTGTTCATAATTTTCAAGTTTTTTCATATAATTTCTCCTTTTTTATTTTTTAAATTTTAATGAATAAATTATATTTTTTGCTTGCCCCAACTCGTCGACTTGAGCGATTCCAACACCAATGACTTTAGATTTAAAAGGTTTAAAATCATATTTTGAAGTAAATGCGTCTATTTTAGCTGAATCTTCTGGAGTAAGTAAAGTTATGTGCGGATCAAAACTTGTAAATACGTTTGGAGAGCCGTACAAATTGAAAGATTTTACTTTTTCAGGAATAGATTTTGCCCAGTCGGGAACTTGTGCGTCCTTTGCACGATACTTGTTCAAGCTGACTGTTATTTCATCTGCAAGCTGCTGTATAGCTTCATTGTTTTGAGCATCAAGCATAAACCAGTTTCCGCCAGTTTTTCTTAATCTGTAAAATTCTATATCAAAAGGCTTTGTCTGATTTGCGATTTTATTGACAGTATTTTTTATTGTTTTTAATGCTTCAGGTTTGTATTCTGTAAGATAAAGTGTCAGATGGACTGCATATCCTTTTGAATAAAGGCTTTCAATTCCTGCCTCTTTAAGTCCCTTTGAGATATTTTCCACATTTCTGGTTGCATTATTATCCATAATTACAAAAACGTTGTAATTTACATTGGAAAAAGTGTTCAGGCAAAACATTAAAAAAATTGAAAAAAATATCTTTTTTTCATAATAAAACCTCCTAAATTTTTTTGTTTTAGATTACTTTTTGCTACAATTATACCTTGAAATATTTTTAAAAAAACAAGGTTTAAAAAAAGTATTCCACATTTAATTTAGCTATTTTTTTCCGCACATTTACTTTATTTATTTGTAAGATTATCCAAAAATTCATAAAGAAGATTATTCATCTCATTATAATCGTTATTACGGATTGTTTGAGGTGATTGGACAAATGATAAAGTTTGGCTTTTCTTTTCAAGATCTTTATCTGAATCAATTAATAATTTTGCCACTTTTTTTGTAAATTCAGGATGGCATTGAAAGCCGTAGTGCTTTTCGCTATATTTTATAATTTGTCGTGGACATCCTTTACTTTTTGCTAAAATTTTTGCTGTATCAGGAAGTCCTGGCATATCGCTGTGCCAATGTCCTGTTATCACTTGTTTTCCAAAATGCTTAATATTTTTATCTTCTAGTCCATCTTCAGTTAATTCAATCGGAAAATTTCCAATTTCGCAAGAAGGACTTTTTTCTGTAGTTCCACCGTAGGCTTCTCCTAGAAGCTGAGCTCCAAGACATGCTCCAACTATGTATTTATCAGCTTTTATAGCTTTCTTAATCAAATCAATTTCAGCTTTTGGGTCAAAATAAGGAAACTCGCTATTATCTCCAATTGGACTTTGAGGACCTCCCATTACTATTAAAAAAATCAAAGTGAATCCACATTTCTCAGGTAATTTTTCATCTTGATAGACTTTTGTCATTGTGACATCGTGTCCAGAAAGCGCTGCCCAGGCAAGATAAGCTCCTGGAACTTCAAATGTTTCGTGTAATATAAAGTGTATTTTCATCGCTGTACTCCTTTGGGTTCTAGATTTTTAGTAAAATCACTTTAAAACTAACTTTTTGAATTTTTACTAATATTTAAGTTTAATATTAAAGAGATTAAATATATTATATAATTTTTTTATGAAAAATTCAAGAAAAGGAACTATTTTTTTCATAGTTGCAATTATTTTTTTAAATATGCTATAATTAAAAATGATAAAAAAATACATTAATTAAAAAAACAAAAAAAATAAAATAAAATGGAGGAAAAAAATTAAAATGGCAAAAAGCTAAATTCGAGAGAAGTAAACCACACGTAAACATAGGAACAATCGGTCACGTTGACCACGGTAAAACAACAACAACAGCAGCTATTTCAAAAGTATTATCTGAAAAAGGGCTGGCTGAAAAAGTTGATTTTGAAAACATTGACCAAGCTCCTGAAGAAAGAGAAAGAGGAATTACAATTAACACAGCTCACATTGAGTATGAAACAGAAAAAAGACACTACGCTCACGTAGACTGTCCAGGACATGCTGACTATGTAAAAAATATGATTACAGGAGCAGCTCAAATGGATGGAGCTATCTTAGTAGTATCAGCAGCAGATGGTCCAATGCCTCAAACAAGAGAACACATCTTGCTAGCAAGACAAGTAGGAGTACCTTACATCGTAGTATACTTGAATAAAGTAGATATGGTAGACGACGAAGAATTATTAGAATTAGTAGAAATGGAAGTAAGAGAATTATTAAACGAATACGGATTCCCAGGAGATGACGTACCAGTAATCAAAGGATCATCATTAGGAGCATTAAATGGAGAACAAAAATGGATAGATGCAATTGTAGAATTGATGGATGCAGTGGATGAATATATTCCAACACCAGAAAGACCAATTGACCAACCATTCCTTATGCCAATTGAAGATGTATTCACAATTACAGGAAGAGGAACAGTAGTAACAGGAAGAGTAGAAAGAGGAGTAGTAAAAGTTGGGGAAGAAGTAGAAATCGTAGGAATTAAACCAACTTCAAAAACAACAGTAACAGGAGTAGAAATGTTCAGAAAATTATTAGATTCAGGACAAGCTGGAGATAATATAGGAGCATTATTAAGAGGAACTAAGAAAGAAGAAGTGGAAAGAGGACAAGTGCTTGCAAAACCAGGAACAATCACTCCACATACAGGATTTAAATCAGAAGTATATGTATTGACAAAAGATGAAGGAGGAAGACATACTCCATTCTTTACAGGATACAAACCACAATTCTATTTCAGAACAACTGATATTACAGGAGAAGTAAACTTACCAGAAGGTGTAGAAATGGTAATGCCTGGAGATAACATTGAAATGACAGTAGAATTGATTCACCCAATTGCAATGGAAGAAGGATTAAGATTTGCGATTAGAGAAGGTGGAAGAACAGTAGCTTCAGGAGTAGTTGCAACTATTACTAAATAGTTTTAGCTTATTAAGGTTTATTTATTAAAATAAGATTTTTTTATAATCAAAAAAATAATTTACATAGCACTCGATTAAATAAAGTTTTTTTATTAAGTTTATCGTAGTGCTATTCTTGTTAAGAAAATGAATCATATTATAATATTAAATTTTACATAATAAAAAAATTAGTTTAAAAATACAGGCTAATAAATGAGACTATTATTGAATAATTAATTAGTTAATTTGGTAAAATTACTAAAGTTATTTTTCTAAATTTTTAAAAAAACTTTACAAATTCATATTATTATGATAAAATTAACTGTGAATTGTTAAGATATATTTGTTAAATTATTTTTTTAGGAGGAAAAAAACAATGAAAAAAATTATTAGGAGTATTAGCATTAGTTTTAAGCGTATCTAGTTTAGCAATGGCTGATCAAGATACAGTAAAAGAAATTCATTTCTCTAGCGAACTTAGACAAAGTTATACAGACAAAAAAACAAATACAGGAAATGGATTAGGAATCGCAGGATTCAAAGGACAAAAATAAAGAAAAAAACTAGATGGAGAAATGTTCTTGGTGGAGATTTGAATTTAGTAGATGAAGGAAATTTAGGATTAAGATTTGAATTCCAAAATGATCAAGATATAAGTAAAAAAATGATTTTGATTATCAAAGCAATAAAAAGAAAAAGTGGTTTGTTCCCATAACGAAAAGGAACTGATGACAAATCTCAAACTTGGGAAAAATGACATTGCATTATACAAAGATGTTAAATTAGGTTATTGGACTGCTAAATGGGATTTAGGATGGAAATACAAATCTACTAATGGAAATGGTAGATATGCAGGACACAGAGGAACATCAAATGAAATTTATGTAGGACCAGAATTTGGAATTGATTTCTTCGGTCATCACTTTGATGGAAAAAGCTCAATTTGTATACTTCGATCAATCAGGAGAAAAAAAGACGGAGATAATGCATGGTCAGGAAGCGACTTTATAAATGGTAAAACAAGCGGTGTTGGAGGTAACTTTGACTTAGCAACTAATGGTAAAGTTTTCGATAATAAAGCAGGAAACTTAAACTATTATGTTACATTGAATAACCACTTAAGAGATGCAAAAGGTAAATTAGTTAAAACTGGAAAAGATGCTAAATCTACTGTATATCTAGACTATGTAACTGGAGCAACTTATAAAACACCTGAATTAGCAGGATTCTACGGATTAATTAATACAGAAAATGAATGGGAAAAACAAACTGCTAGACACGGATTTAAAAACAATTTCTCAGTATGGACTGGATTAGGATATAGAAACAGGAATTGATTTATCAGTAGGAACATTAACATTAAACCCCTGAAGTTAAATACAGAGTTGTTAATAAAGAAACTGTTAAAGGTGTATACGATGACGGACGTTACTCAAGTACTGATAAATACACAAGAGAATACAACGAATTAAGAGCAGGATTAAACGTTGGTTTAGAAGTTAAATAGTTTATTAAGTGTTAGAACACTGTGGCTTTTAGCATGAGATGAATAATACCAACATTGAAAATGTTGCTTTAAAAATTTGCAATATTAATAATTTTGAGTGTAATATATTTGGGTTTAAAATACAATATAGATAAAAAAAGTAGCAGGTAGACATAATGTTTTATCTAGTAGCAGCTATTGTGACTAGCCAAAAAGAATAAGGATTTTTAAAATCAAACTTTTAGAAGATAACTTACTTTTTTTCAGTTATCTTATGAAGCTTTGACTTTTAGTCGTGAGTAGTTCACTTAAATAGATTCATATATAAAAAGGGATGGAAAAATTATTCCGTCTCTTTTTATATATTAGACTTGTTCGAAACTATGTTTATTTAGAATTTAATAAAACAAATATTCTGAAGCAAGGTGTCTTGATTCCTTGTTAAATAAAAAAATTAAGTTGTCGAACAGATCTATTAAAAAAATAGTTTGTATAATTGAACTTATCTAAAAATTGAACCGATGAAAATTATATAAATCTAGGATTTGAGTAAAATAGTTATAGTTTTTTTGAATTTGATCTTAGATAAGTTTTTGCTATGCTATTTACATTTAAAAAAAGTAAAAAAATTATATTTTTAGCCATTTTAAAACAAAAATTAGGATTAATTTGTTAAAAAAATTTATAGTATTCGTTATTTAAGTGAGTTTTAGCATTAAATAAAAATCAAAAAAATTTCAAATTTAATAAAAATATCAAAAAAAAGTTTTTAAAATAAGTTGACAAAATTGAAAAAAAATATTATAATAATTGAGTAATTTGAAAAATTAGCCCGAGTGGTGAAATTGGTAGACGCAACGGACTCAAAAATCCGTCGATTTTTATATCGTGCCGGTTCGACTCCGGCCTCAGGGCACCAATAATATAATTAAATTTTTTTCATAATGAATTGCACTCTACACTTTTTAGAGTGTTTTTTTATTTATTATTATAAAAAAAGAGAATATTAAATAATGAATTATTAGAAAATGTGTCGAAATTTTATTTCTAATGCTATTTCTCAATAAAATAATAAATTTGTTATATCTACTATGCAAGGGATCAAGACCTCTTGTCAGGAAATAAATAAAATATAATTTCTATTTTTTTAAATGGGATTTAGTATAAATTAAATTTTAAAAAGCATTTTTACTAAAATAATTTGTAAACTTCTTTATTATTTGGGATATTAAGGGAAACTAATAATAAAAAAATTTCTTGAAATTCTAAAATAAAAAAATGATACCATTATGATAAGAGAAAATAGTCTTGAAAATGTAGATTTTTGGCTTGATAGTTATTGGAAAAGCTGTTTGAGCGGAAAGATATATCATATTTGCGGCAATTCAAAAAGCTATTCAGAAAAAAATCATAAAAAAACTAGAAAAGAACTGAAATTTGGAGGGAAAAAAAGTGGAAAAAGAGCGACAATAATAACTTATGGTTGTCAGATGAACGTAAATGAAAGTGCAAAAATGAAACAGATGTTGCAGACAATGGGATACAGTATGACTGAAGATATTGAAAAATACGGATTTGGTGTTTTTTTGAATACTTGTACGGTTAGAGAAGCGCTGCTGTTAAGGTGTATGGAAAACTTGGAGATTTGAAGAGAATTAAGGAAGAAAAAGATGGGAAAATGATTATTGGAGTTACGGGGTGTTTAGCTCAAGAAGTGAGAGATGAGTTTATTAAAAAGACGCCTTATGTTGACTTGGTGCTTGGAAATCAGAATATTGGGAGAATTCCTGATCTTCTGGAAAGAATTGAATCTGGGGAAGAAACGCATATTGTTATGGTGGAGGATGAAGATGAATTACCGACTAGAGTAGATGCGGACTTTTGGAGATGATATTGTAGCTTCCATTTCGATAACTTATGGATGCAATAATTACTGTACTTTCTGTATTGTGCCTTATGTGCGTGGAATGGAGCGTTCTGTGCCACTTAATGAAGTTGTGAGGGATGTTGAGCAGTATACTAAAAAAGGATATAAGGAAATATTGTTTTTGGGGCAAAATGTAAATTCATACGGAAGTGATTTTGCAAACGGGCAAGATAATTTTGCTGAACTTTTGGAGCAAAGTGCAAATGTGGAAGGAGATTTCTGGATAAAATATGTGTCACCACATCCAAAGGACTTTAGCGATGAAGTAATCGATACGATTGCAAGAAATCCTAAAATAGCTAGAATGTTACATCTGCCATTACAATCAGGATCTACAAAAATTTTGAATGCAATGAATAGAGGATATACAAAAGAGGAATTTGTTGCGCTTGCTAGGAAAATTAAGGAAAAAGTGCCTGATATTGGACTTACAACTGATATTATTGTAGGATTTCCAGGAGAAACAGATGAAGACTTTCAAGATACGATGGATGTTGTAAATGAAGTTGGATTTGAAAATGCATTTATGTTTATGTATTCTAAGAGAAGCGGGACTCCTGCAGCTATAATGGAAGGGCAAGTTGATGAGCATACTAAAAATGAAAGATTGCAGCAGCTTATGAGACTGCAAAATATGAAGGCAAAGGAAGAAAGTCAAAAATATTTAGGGAAAATTGTAAAAGTTTTAGTTGAAGGACCTAGTAAAAAGAATCCTGAAATGTTGACTGGAAGAAGTTCTACGCATAAAATAGTTTTATTTAAAAGCGATAGAAAGGATTTGAAGGGGAAATTTGTAAATACAAGAATTTATGATGCTAAAACATGGACATTATATGGAGAGCTGGTGGAGGAATAGATGATAAAAAAAGAAAAGGAAATTGAGGCTGAAAAGTTACTGGAAGAACAGGCAGAAACGCTAAAACCTAGAAGAGGACGGCCAAGAAAAGTTGAGGTAGATAAATCATTGGCAAATACAGAATTAGCTGAAGAAAAAAAGCAAAAACATGATGAAGAAGATTCAAGTAAAAAAACTGCCTTTGAAAATTCAAATTATGAAGAAAAAATGATAAAGGATATTCTTTCTGAAAATGTAACTAAATTGAAAAAGAATGGCAAAAAGAATATAAAATTGAAGGTTTTTTTCAGGAATGTCAAAACTTGAACTTATAAATGCTATTTTAATTAAAAAAGGTGAGGAAAGAGGGAAAACCTATGGATTTGGGAAACTGGATGTAATAGGTGATGGAAATTATGGATTTTTGAGAAATACGTCAATTGGACCTGATGTATATGTGTCGATTTCTCAAATAAAGAGATTTTTTTTAAGAAATGAAGATATTGTATTTGGGGAATTAAGAATTCCGATTGGAACAGAGAAAAATTATGGGATTTTGAAGGTTTTGCTTGTAAATGGGGATTTGCCTGAAAAATCGCTGGAACGTCCGTATTTTGATGATTTAGTGCCATCTTATCCAGATGAAAAGTTAAATTTGGGAGGTGGAGAAATTTCATCTAGAATTATAGACCTTGTTTCGCCTATTGGGAAAGGGCAGAGAGGGCTTATAGTTGCTCCGCCAAAGGCTGGGAAAACTGTGCTTCTTTCAACACTTGCAAATGATGTTATAAAATATAATCCAGAAATTGATGTCTGGATACTGCTAATTGATGAACGGCCTGAGGAAGTTACGGATATTAAGGAAAATGTGAAGGATGCGGAAGTTTATTCAGCGACTTTTTGATGAAGATCCAAGAGTGCATACGGAAGTTACGGAAAATGTGCTTCAGATGGCAAAAAGACAAGTGGAACGTGGAAAAGATATTTTAATTCTTATGGACAGCTTGACAAGGCTTGCACGTTCGTATAACATTACTATTCCATCAAGCGGGAAGTTAATTTCAGGTGGAATTGACCCAAATGCGCTTTTATTATCCAAAGAGATTTTTTTAGGAGCTGCAAGAAATATAAAAAATGGTGGAAGTTTAACAATTATTGCAACGGCTCTTGTTGAAACTGGAAGCAGAATGGATGAAGTGATTTTTGAGGAATTTAAAGGGACAGGAAATATGGAAATCATTTTAAGCAGAACGCTTGAGCAGTTGAGAATATTTCCAGCGATTGATGTGTTAAAAAAAGTGGAACAAGACGTGAGGAGCTTTTTAATTCCAAGGAAGAATTTGGAAAAAAATATGGAAATTGCGAAGAGAATTAAGTGAAATGTCTGAAGTTGAAGGAACAAGAAATTTAATTGAGCTTATAAAAGAAATATAAAAACAATGATGAATTATTGGAAGATTTATATAAAACGAAAAAAAATAAATAAATAGAAAATAGAAGGTGAATAAAAAAATGCTTTGGGAAATGTAAAAAAATGAAGCTGGATTGCTATTTAACAAAAAGAAATTTTTAAATTGGTAAAAAAAAGTTTTTGAAAAAAAGATGAAAAAAATTGCTAAACATAATCATGAAAATGAAGAAATTATTTTTTTACAGTTTTGAAGGGAAAAATGGAAATATTTTTTTAAATGAAACTGAAAAACATATTTTTAGTTCCAGGAGATATTTTTGCATTTTGATGGAGTAAATTTTATTAATGGTGCTGCTTTTGGAGGATTCTGAAGTTAGTGTTACATTGATAAAAAAATAGGAGCATTAAAAAAAGGCTGTATTTCATAAATTAATTTTTATGAGGCAGCCATTTTTTTATTTTTTTATCAAAAATTTTTAGTTAAAAAGATATTTTTTTAAATAATTTTCAATATTTATATCAGTTAATCTAAATTGCTCGTTTAAAAGGATTGCAATATTTTTTTAGAAGTAAATACTGGAGTTTATATTGCATTTTTTTAGATTTTTTTATGAATTATTTTATTTTTTTACTTGAAATTAAATTTAATGTGGATATCAGAATATAAAGATATACTAGATACGGCATAGCTCCTATCTTATGGATTCCAGCAAAAAAATAATTGCAAAAAGCAAAAAAATTCCAAGAGTAAGTAAAATCATTTTTTTCCAGAGTTTTTTTAACATTTCTTCCTTTACAGCGTAACCAAATACTGCAGGTCGAAAAACTTTGTTTATAATTCGTGCAAAAGGATTTAATATTAACAGAACATAAGATAATATTTCATTTTTTATTCCAAATATTGATAAAAGCCCAATTACAAGTCCTAACATTATTCCGTAGTATATTTTTTTCCTGGTGCAGATGATGGGCTTTGTTGGCATATCTGTTGCCATAAAGATTCCTGTTAATAATAATCCGCCAGTTGAAACATTGCTTTTTAGAAATATTGTAACTAGAAAAAATGTTACAAACAGGCTTACTGGAATATGCCATGAAATACGATTTTTTAGCAGCAGATATAATCCTCCTAAAATTAAGGCAAATGCCGAATAAGATCCAACAGATCCTGAGGGTGTTAATAGTAATCCGTCTAGATAGTTTGAAAACATAGAATTATTAAATCCTGTAAAAAATTTTATTCCAGATGACTGCAATAATTCTTGACTGAACCAGATTGTTCCAGAGGACATTGCTGATGAAAAAAATACAGTCATAAATTCCCGACCTACTACTGCAGGATTAAAAATAGTTTTTTCCGATTCCTCCATAAATCAATTTTCCAAAAATGACTGCCATGCAGGCTCCAAAAATAACGATAGGCAATGGAGTCAACGGGGCAAGTGTCATAGCCAGAAGGATACCTGTTATAACTGCTGATAAGTCATGAACAGAATTATTGTCATTCAGGAAATATTTTGAAAAAAGTTTTTCAGTTACAACAGCGGATAAAACGGAAAATGCTATTAAAAGAAGCGCTCTCGTTCCGTAAACTAAAGCTGAGGCGATGATAGCCGGAAATAATGATATAATTACATCTTTCATAATGTCTCTTACTTCAATTTCAGTTCTTATATATGGAGTAAAAAGATAGTTTTTTTAATTTTTCTTTTTTTAAAAAAACTTTTTATTATTTTTTTCTTTTTAATTTCTTTTATCACTTTCTGGAACTTCTTTTTAGAAAAATATTTTTTTATATCAATCTTATCTTTTTTTATTTCTTTTTCTTTTATTTTTACTTTTTTCAAGTTTTCCAGTATTATTCAAATTTTTTTACTTTATTATTATTTTTTTATTTGTTTCAGAATTTTGAGAGTAATTATTTTGTAATTTTTTTCAGTTTTTTTGGAAGGCTGTGAACTGTAGAATTTAAAAAGCGTGTCATCATTGTCTAAAAGTTCATTTTTACTGTTATCTTTTTTTCTGCCTAATATTTCTTCCATTAACGATTTTTCGTTATTTTTCATTATTTTTTACCTCCAATTCCGACAAGATTAATTTTCCAGTTTTTATGCTTTCCATCAAAGGAACTCTTGAAGGGCATACAAATTCACAAGCCCCACATTCAATACAGTTTTTGAATATTAGCTGTTGCCATTTTTTCATATTTTCCATTTTTATAGTAATCTGCAAATTCAAAAGGCATTAGGTTCATTGGGCAGGCTTCTACACAATATCCGCAAGAAATGCAGCTTTTACGCTCAATTTCTTCCGTGTCTAAAAATAATATTCCAGAAGTTCCCTTTACTGTTGGCACTCTAGAATCAAAAATTTCTGTTCCCATCATTGGTCCGCCAAAAATTACCTTGTCTTCGTTAGTAATTTTTAATTCCCGTACAATATGGTAAACTGGAGTTCCAAATTTTAATCTGTAGTTTCCAATATTTTTAGCTTTTTCTCCAGAAATTGTGACAATTCTTTCGGTTAACGGCTTGCCTTCAAAAAAAGCATCATAAATAGCCTTGACTGTACTTACATTGCTTACAATTACTCCCTTTTCAAGCGGAAGTTCCCCTTTTTTAACTTCTTTTCCAGTAATTGTGTTTATTAATTGCAGTTCACTTCCTTGAGGATAAATTACAGGAAGCAGTTCTATTTTTTTATTTTTAAATTCTTCTTCATCCTGTACTTTTTTTCAAATATTTCAATTAATTCTTTATTCTCTTCTTCAATTCCAATAACAATCTCCTTTTGGATTTAATAATTTCTGTATAACCTTTAAGCCACGTAAAATCTCTTTTGTAAAGTTTTTCATGACAGAATAGTCAGAAGTTAAATAAGGTTCACATTCAGCGCCATTTATTATAAAAGTTTCTACTTTTCTGAATTTTATATCATATTTTACATGTGTAGGGAACTGTGCTCCTCCAAGTCCAACTATTCCTGCCTCCTTGATTATTTTAAAAATTTCATCTTTTTTTATTGATTTCAAGTCACGAAGCTCTCTTTTTGTCAAATCCGCTTCCTTGTTCTGAAAATCATTTGCAATAATAATTGTTTTTTTATCTTTTTTTCCATTTGCAATGAAATGATCGACAACATCGACAACATCTCCAGAAATTGGTGAATGAATATTGGCTGAAATACTTCCTGAAGCATCTCCGATTTTTTCATATTTTTTTACGTAGTCTCCAATTTCTACTATTGGAATTGACGGGCTTCCTATATGCTGTGAAAGAGGTATAAAAAAAGGCTTGAATCCTTAATTTCCTTTATTTCAGTATTCTTTGTGAGAGGTTTCATTGGCTGGCGTTCTTTTTTTCATATTTTTTTGCTTCATTTTCATTTTCATCAATATCTTTGCTGAAAAAGTATATTTGCTATTCGTTTTAAAACTTATTCTTCTAAGCATTTCTATCTCCATTTTTTTATTTGTTAATTTTAATTTTTTTATACTCAAGACCTAGGGAGCTGACTGAGTTTAAGCAGAATAGTTATAATTTTTTTAGTTCAGTCTTATTTTTAGTCGGGCAAAAAAATCTTTTCTGAAGGCAGTAAAAAAATTAGATTAGCCTATAATCAGAAAACAAGGGGTTTTTGCCCCTCGTTCTTGAACTGATTATTGAAATTTTAATTATTTCCTGTCATAAGTTCATCTATCAGATCTTTTACATGCACAAGCTCTTTTAATCTCCATCCATTAGCTCCTGAGAAAAATAATCCGCTTTGAAGTCTACCTAGATAAGCATCTCCTAAACTGTCGGCAATACAGTATCCCACTCTGTTTGCTCCTTTTCCACGTTCACAAGGAAATACGCAGTTGCTTATACATTGAATTTTTTTCTCACCAGGTTCTAATGTTTTGATTAAATTTGTTTTTACTGCACGTCCAGGATAACCAACTGGAGAACTTACGATTACAATGTCTTCTTCCTTTGCCTCAAGCAATACCTGTTTTAAAACATCGCTTGCATCACATTCGTAAGTGCCGATAAATCTTGTTCCCATTTGAACGGCATCTGCTCCAAGAGCCATAATATTTTTTATATCATTATTGTCCCATATTCCACCTGCTGCAATAATAGGAAAATCTCCCCATTTATCACGTTCTTCCTTTATTGGAGGCAAGATTGCTTCCAGCTGATGTTCAGGAGCGAATAGCTCTTCATATTTTGCACCTTGGTGTCCTCCACTTTTTGGACCTTCTACAATTACTGCCCCTGGCATTTTTCCAGCAGCCTTCCATTTTTTACAAATTATTTTCAATGCTCTGGCTGATGAAACTATCGGAACAATCTCCACGTCTGGATAATCTTTTACAAGCTTTGGAAGTTCCAGCGGAAGTCCAGCTCCTGTAACAATAATATTTGCTCCAGCCTCAAGCGCATCATTTACAACTCTTGCATAATCATTTATCGCATGAAGAATGTTGCAGGCAAGCGGTCTGTCTCCGCAAATTTTTCTTGCATTTTTAAATATTTCAAAAAGCGCTTCACGATTGTAGGCATTTTCTGTTCCAAGAGGACGTCCTTTTACAGCCTTTTTCACAAATTTCATATTTTGGTAATATCCAGTGCAGATGGCGCTTATTGTTCCAAGACATCCATTTTTTGCTACATTTCCAGCAAGTCTGTCCCAGCTGATTCCAACTCCCATTCCACCTTGAACAATTGGTTTTTTTCAATAAAAATATTTTTCCTATTTTAATTCCCTTTAATTCGATTTTTTTATTTTTCATTTATTTTTTTCTTCATTTAAATTTACAGAATTTTTCTTTTTTTATTTCTGATATTTTTATTCACTTTGATTCCCTCCAGTTTTTTTATTTTTTTATTAGTAGCTGTTTTTTTAATAAAAAAATCGTATGGAGGAGCTCTGCAAAATTTTTTTGTGTTTGAACTTATTGAAGTATAATTTAAAAAGAATATAGAAAAAAATAAATATAGTTTTTTTGTAAAATCTCTAATATTTTTTTATTCTTTCAATTATTTTTATCTCTAATATCATTTTTCAATAAAATTTTTTTATATCCATTGGCACAAAGCCTCTCAAATTTTTTTCAACGAGCTTTTTTTAAATCGACATTTTCCAAAAAAAGGATAAGTCAATGCCTGAATTGGAAATGTATTTATCCAAAAGCCTTTAGAAATACATCGCTTTTTGCTAATAACAATATTTTTTTATTTTTTATATAATAAAGCAACGTTTTCAATATTTAAAAAAATTTATTTTTAGAAAAAAAGTACCAAAGTAATCTTTTTTTGCTATTTGCTCAAAAAAAGATTTGATATAACCGACTGTACAACCTTTGAGAGTTTTTTTAGCCGAAATTTTTCAAACATAAAAACCTCCTTTATTATTTATTTTAGTCATTTGTAAAAAGTTTAAAAAAATCTGATAAACATAGTATTTTTTTATGCTTGATTTTTCTTGTTATTCTCCATTCCTTGATAAGGAATCTCGCCTCCTTGTGATATAAATACTGCTGTTATTCAATCTTTACCGCTTTTTACTTTCTGCAATCGCCTATATTTGGTTATTTTTGATACAAGAAAATTTAGTTATACAACACATGTTATTTTAATTATATAATGTTTTTGTAATTTTTACAATTAAATATTTTTTTATTTTTGTTAATCAAAGTATTTTTAAAAATGGATAGAATAACAGTAAAAAAATAAATAAAAGAATAAAAAAAATATTAATAATTTTATAGAAAATAAATAATTTTTTTGAAATGTCATCAAAAAAATTGCAATCTTGAAAAATTTTTAGAGTATAATATATTTTTGGAATATTAGAATTATTATAGATAAAAAAAATATGAGAAAAGAAACGAAAAAAATTGTAAAAAGTAAATTGTATAAACTTTTATAAATGATTAAAATAAAGAGAAATTATAGGAGGTTTTATGGTTGCAACAATACAAGTTAATAAGCAAAGTATAAAGCGGCTGCTGGAAAGCGGAAAAGAACAGATGTTTTTAATACCTGAATATCAAAGACCATATTCCTGGACTGAAAATGAAACTAAGACGTTATTTTATGATCTTTTGGAGTTTACAGAAAGTGAGTCGAAAAATAGTGAAGTAGAAGGGACATATTTTTTAGGAAGTATTGTTTCTTATGAAAATGAAGAGGGGGAACAGGAAATTATTGATGGACAGCAGAGAATAACTTCCTTATTTTTACTTCTTCGTGCCATTTATACAAAATTGATTTCTTATGAGGAAAAAACTATTGAACAGGAAAATTTTATAAGGCAAATTCAGCCTGCACTTTGGAAACAGGAAAAGCTGACTGGAGAAGTTGATTATAAAAGTGTGCTGATTACATCAAGAGTTATAGATAATGAAGGTAATAAAAATTTTTACAGGATATTTTAGAAACAGGAATTGCCGATCATAAGAGAAAAAGACAACTATTCTAAAAATTATATTTTTATTCCAGAGACTATTTGACAAACTTAGTGAATTAAGTCCGACTCTAATGCTGGAATTTATTTATTACACTTTAAATAAAGTAGTAGTTTTTTTCCAATAAAAACAGATTCTCAAGATGATGCCCTAAGCGTGTTCTCTACTTTGAATGACAGGGGTCTGCCTTTTGTCTGAAGCGGATATATTTAAGGCAAAAAAATGTATAACAGAATAAAAAAAAGAATATAAGAAAATGTTCATTAAGCAATGGAAAAACCTGAGTGAACGGGCAACTTATGCCAGAGAAAAATGTAAAACAGCTGTTCTATTACTATATGTTCTATTTGAGGGCATTGGAAAAGGATATTGCGACAACTACGCTTGGACTTAGACGCTTTTTTTATTCTAAAAAAATGGATTTACAAGGCTGTATAAGTCAAATTTACTAAAAACATCTGGATCAAATTCTGGATTTATGGGTTGTAATGAACAGGCATGAATCTATTGACGACAAGCCTTGGACTGAAAAATGTAAATATTATTAAAATCTTGGATACTTTGTCGGCATATCCAAATGAATCTTGGAAATATCCAGTAGTTAGTGTATTATTTGTCACACGGTGAGAAGGAAAATTTTGAAGTATATTTTTTAAAATTTTTAAGAAAGCTGTTTTTAGAATTGACTGCCAATTATCTTGTAACACCAAGTGTTTCAGCAGTAAAAAGCGGATATTCTCAAATTAAATGTTGATATAGTTGATAATATTTCTCCAAAAAGTTGCGTTTAAAAAAATATTCCAATCACGATATTACAGGAAAGAGTTAAAACGCCCAATAAAAAAATCTTGTGCGTATGATTTTAAAAATGGTTGTCTATAATAATCAAGATGAACTGTTGCCTGAAAAATGGGAAGTTGAGTATATATTACCGCAAAAATGGAGTGACCGGTTTACAGAAAGCGTGGAGAATAAAGAAGTTAAAAACGCATATAAATTATATAGGAAATAAAATTCCTTTTGAAAGAAGATTGACAATTAAAAGCTACAGAAAACTTTTTTTGAAAAAGAAAAAGACAAGCTATAAAAAAATCTAAAATTAAATATGTTAGGGAGTTAATTCCAGATGATAAAAAAATGACTGGACTTTTGAAGATATTGAAAAAAAGAAATAAAAAAAGTTGCAGAAGAACTTGTGAAATTATTTATTACTTGGAATGGAGAATATGAATTTTAAAGGAGAGAAATTTTTGGAAAGTTTTATTTTTTTAGGAATTATTTTACTGGTAGGAGCGATAACTAATAATAAATCTATTGTTTTTTTGCGACAATTTTTGTGTTGATTCTGAAATGTCTGTTTAATATTACTGAATATTTTAAAATAAAAGGAGTCAATATTGAAGGAATAATGACTCAATTTAGAAAGGAAGGGATAAACTGGGGAGTGCTAATAATTACAATTGCAATTTTAATCCCTATTGCAACTGGAGAAATTGGCTTTTCCCATCTGCTTTCCGCCTTTAAATCCCCAGTTGGATGGGTTGCAATTATAAGCGGAATTACAGTTTCAATCCTTTCTTCCAAAGGAGTCGGACTTCTTTCCGGGCAGCCTGAAATTACAGTTGCCCTTGTAATTGGGACAATAATGGGAGTTGTATTTTTTAAGGGAATTGCGGCTGGACCAGTTATTGCCAGTGGAATTACATTTTGTATTTTAAAGGTGCTGGAGTTATTTTTAAAACATTAATTTCACTTGAAATTACACAGTTGTTTAGCAGATTTACAAAAAAAATGGAAAAAAATTTTAAAAAAAACAAAGAAAAATGGTGTTGACAAAAAAACTATAGAGTATGGTATTATAAATAAGCTAGTTTATTCTGGTAATACCAATATTTTTATTGGGAGGGATAGAAACAATGAGAGTACAAGTTATTTTTAGAGTGCACTGAAACTAAGTTGAGACATTATGTTACAACTAAAAAAACAAAAAAACTCATCCTGAAAGATTAGAAATGAGAAAATACAATCCAGTGCTTTAAAAGACATTCTCTTTACAGAGAAGTTAAATAATCTCATAAAAAAATAGATAGGTCAGTAGTTCAATTGGTAGAGCGTCGGTCTCCAAAAACCGAAAGTTGCGGGTTCGATTCCTGCCTGGCCTGCCATTTTATTTTATGAGAATTTTTTTAATAAAGAAACTTAGTTGTATATGGTTTTAAGGACTATTTATTTTTTTAGGTTAAATTTCTTTTATTAAAGCAGGAGAATTTAGTTTTTTTAAAAATTCTTGGATGATTCTAGGAGATAATTATGAGCAAATTTAATTTAAAGGATGCTATTGGGAATTTACGTGAAGAATATAAAAAAAATATTGGCCGGATAAAATTGAAATTTATCACGTTACTGTAATCGTGATCTTGATGACAGCTTTTATAGCTATATATACACTTCTTTTTGATACAGCGTTTAATTTTGTGCTGGCAAAAATAAGTGATATTCTAAGAAATATTTTAGGAGGCGCGTAAAGTGACTGAAGCAAATGAAAAAGTTGAAGATGAAGTTGCATACGAAAAAAAATGGTATATAATTCACACTTATTCTGGTTACGAAAAAAAAGTGGCTGCTGACTTGGAAAAAAGAATAGAGTCGCTTGACTTGACAGATAGGGTTTTTAGAATTTTAGTGCCTGAAGAAGAGGTGCTGGAGGAAAAACGTGGAAAAATGGTAAAAGTTCCAAGAAAACTTTTTCCAAGCTACGTAATGATAGAAATGCTTTCTGTTAGGGAAGAAAATGAATTAGGACTGGGATATCGTGTTGACAGTGATGCCTGGTATGTAATAAGAAATACTAATGGAGTTACTGGATTTGTCGGAGTTGGAAGTGATCCAATACCGTTGTCTGATGAAGAAGCCACAGATTTACTTTCTAAAATTGGAATTGATATTGATGGGGAGGAAAAAGCTCCAAGACTTGATATTAATTTTAAAGTTGGTGAAGTTGTTACTGTTAAAGGTGGTTCATTTGATGGACAACAGGGAGAAATTTCAGAAATTGACCATGAACATGGTAAAATAAAAAGTAATGCTTGAAGTGCTGGGGCGTTTGACTCCTGTGGAAGTAGAGCATACTGAAATAGAAAAAAATAGATTATTAAAATTTAAAAAAACAGAAAAAAATATTATTTTAAAGAGAAGTATTATTAAAGAATAACAATTAGCGAAATTTTTAATTTGAAAGAAAAAAAGTGGGAGATTTTAAAAAAATTCAATTACCACAGAGGAGGAAAAAAATGGCTAAAGAAGTAATCGGAAAGATTAAATTACAATTAGAAGCGGGGAAAGCAAATCCTGCACCACCAGTAGAGCCTGCATTAGGACAACACGGGGTAAATATTGCAGAATTCTGTAAATCATTCAACGCTCAAACACAAGATAAAATGGGATTTGTAATTCCAGTAGAAATTACTGTATATGCAGATAGAAGTTTTACATTTGTATTAAAAAAACACCGCCTGCATCAGACTTATTGAAAAAAAGCGGCTAAAGTTAAAAAAAGGTGCTGGAAATTCATTAAAAGAAGTTGCTGGAACTATAACTAAAAGCTCAATTACAAGAAATTGCAGAAACTAAAATGCCAGATTTAAATGCTGGAAGTGTTGAAGCGGCTATGAACATTATTGCAGGAACTGCAAGAAGTATGGGAATTAAAAATTTCTGAATAATTAATATTAAAATAGAGATAAGAAATAAAGAATTAAACGATTATTAGAACAAGTGGAAGGTTATAAAACCAATGACCACAGAGGAGGAAATAATAAATGGCAAAAAGAGGAAAAAGATACGATAACATTTCTCAAAAAGTAGATAAAATGAAAGTTTACACACCAGAAGAAGCATTGGATTTAGTTTTTGAAACTAAAAGTGCAAAATTTGTGGAAACAGTAGAATTAGCAATTAGATTGGGAGTAGATCCAAGACACGCTGATCAGCAAGTAAGAGGTACAGTTTCATTACCAAACGGAACAGGTAAGACAGTAAGAATCTTGGCTATCACAAGTGGAGAAAATATTGATAAGGCATTGGCAGCAGGAGCAGATTTTGCTGGAGATGATGAATATATTAACAAAATCCAAGGTGGATGGCTTGATTTTGACTTAGTAATTGCTACACCTGACATGATGCCTAAATTAGGAAGATTAGGAAGAATCTTAGGAACTAAAGGACTTATGCCTAACCCTAAATCAGGAACAGTTACAACAAATATTGAACAAACAGTTCAAGAATTTAAAAAAGGAAAAGTTGCATTTAAAGTTGATAAATTAGGATCAATTCACTTACCAATCGGTAAAGTTGATTTTACAAAGGAAGCTATCGTAGAAAACTTCAAAGTAGCATTAGATCAAATTATCAAATTAAAACCAGCTACTTCAAAAGGACAATATTTAAGAACAGTTGCAATCTCATTAACTATGGGACCTGGAATTAAAGTTGATCCATTATTGGCTGGAGCATTTGTTGCTAAATAGTAAATAATCTTATATAATATATAAATTACCGGATGGATTTTTTTCTGTTCGGTAATTTAAAAAAAATATAAAAAAATTAATAATAAATTTTTTTAAAATATACTTGCAATTTTGTAAAAGTTATTGTATAATAATATATATTGGTTTATAATCATATAAATCATACAAAGTAAATATAACCAAAGACAGTAGGTAGAATTTTGATTCTTTAAACCCTACCGAGGTAAATATTATTACAAATAGATATTAAAATTAAATAATAGATATTTTTATAATATGATACCTCTGGGCTTATTGTTTTTGTTTCAGAGGTTTTTATTATAAGGAGGTGAAATGAATTGCCAGCACAAGAAAAATTAGAAGTTGTAAAAAGTCTAGTTGAAAAATTAAAAGATGCTAAAGCGGTAGTATTTGTTGATTATAAAGGGATTAGTGTTAATGAAGATACTGAACTTCGTAAAAATGCTAGAGAAGCAGGAGTAGAATATTTTGTTGCTAAAAACAGATTATTTAAAATAGCATTGAAAGAAGCGGGATTTGACACAGATGTTGATGATTTATTGGAAGGAACTACATCATTCGCAGTAGGATATGAAGATGGAGTTGCACCATCTAAATTAGTTTTTGATTTTGGAAAAAAATTAAAAGATAAATTAACAATTAAAGGTGGATTACTAGAAACTGGAAGAGTTGAAGTATCTACTGTTGAAGCATTGGCTAAATTACCATCTAGAGATGAATTACTTGGTCAAATTGCTTTACGGATTGTTGTCGCCAGTTAGAATGTTGGCTGTGGCATTGACAAATGTTGCAGAACAAAAGGAAACTGGAGCAGCAGCTGAATAATTGAATGAAAATATTAATAAACTAAAATAATAAAAAATAAACAAATTAAGAAGAAAATTAGGAGGAAATAAAATAATGGCATTTAATAAAGAACAATTTATAGAAGATTTAAAAGCTATGTCTGTATTAGAATTAAAAGAAGTAGTTGAAGCTATTGAAGAAACATTTGGAGTATCAGCTCAACCAGTAGCAGTTGCAGGAGGAGCAGCAGCAGGAGCAGCAGCTGAAGAAAAAACTGAATTTGATGTAGTATTAGTATCTGCAGGAGGAGCTAAATTAGCAGTAATTAAAGAAGTAAGAGGAATTACTGGATTAGGACTTAAAGAAGCTAAAGAATTAGTTGAAGCTGGCGGAAAAGCAGTTAAAGAAGGAGTTTCTAAAGAAGAAGCTGAAGAAATTAAAGGTAAATTAGAAGCTGCAGGAGCAACTGTAGAAGTTAAATAGTCAAAATCAAATTAATAGTTAAGACACTCTTAGACATTACAGAGAGTGTCTTTTTTTCCACTATAAAACTTTAAGGTTGAATAGACAATTTATTCTTTTTTTGTATTAATTTTTAGAGATAAAAAAATAGGTCAAAAACAAATTCATATATGTAATATGGCAAAGCTGCTTGTAAAAGAATATGGACATTGAAAAAAATAGATTGTTTTTTTAGGTAAATTTGATTATTTTTTTAAATAGTTAAATTGGAAAAAGTAGTTTTGGTATAATAACTTTAAGACTAAATATAGAGGTTCAAATGTTTAAAAACAGAAGTATTTTTTTAGTCTATTTTTTTAGTTTTTTTATAATATAATTGATGTAATTTTATAGGTAAAAAAATTATATTGTATTAGATTTATTTGGAATGCAGAATTTTGCAGTTTCCAGAAGGTTGCCATTTTTATGGGAACAACTCACGTGATATAAAAATAACAAATCGAAATTATGAGAACATTTTTTTAGATGAGGTTTAAATTTAGAAGTTTATAAAAAGTTTAATTTTTTTGATTTGAATTGATGAAGAATGTGTTCTTTATTAGGGAGGAATTTTTTTAAATGAACAAACTTATTGAAAGATATAGTTTCGGAAAAAAATAGTAGATAGAGGGGAAATGCCGCACTTTTTAGAATTTCAGTTAAATTCTTATGAAGATTTTTTGCAGACTAAAGTGCCACCTCAAAAGAGAGAAAATAAAGGTTTTGAAGCGATCTTTAATGAAATTTTTCCAATTGAATCCAGCAATGGGTTATTGAAATTAGAATACTTATGGTATGAAATTCATGATAATGATGAGCCTTTTAAATGATGAATTGGAATGTAAAAAAAGAGGTAAAACGTATTCTGGTCAATTAAAAGTTAGATTGAAATTAACTAACAAGAGAACAGGAGAAATTCAGGAAACATTAGTTCATTTTGGAGATATACCGCTTATGACTGATAAAGCAACGTTTATTGTAAATGGTGCAGAAAGAGTTGTTATTTCCCAATTACACGATCACCAGGATCACTTTTTAACAAGGAATTGAATATTCAAACAGGAAAAGATGTGTTTATTGGGAAAAATTATCCCTTATAAAGGAACATGGCTTGAATTTGAAACTGACAAGAATGATATTTTTAAATGTAAAAATTGATAGAAGAAAGAAAGTTTTATTGCCTGTTTTCCTTAAAGCAGTTGATTTTTTTCCATACTAACGAAGAAATTATGAATAATTTTTTTGAGCTAAAGGAAGTGGAATTATCAGAACTTTATTCAAAAATATAAAGATACTGAACTTGAAGAAGTTTTACGTTCAAAAACTGGAGGAAGCTTTTGTAAGAGAAGATATTTTGGATGAAGAAACTGGGGAATTTGTCGCTGAAGCCGAAGAAATCATCGACATACCTGTTATTCAAAAAAATAATAGATGCAAAGGTAGAAAAAAATTAAGTATTTGGGAAGTAAAACCTGAAGATAGAATAATTGCAAAATGCTTTGGTACATGATAGCACTAAAAAAATAGTGATGAAGCGGTTATCGAAGTGTTTAGAAAAATTACGTCCAGGGGATTTAGTAACTGTTGACAGTGCCGATCGCTTGTTAAGCAGATGTTCTTTAATCCACAAAAGATATGATTTGGCAGATGTTGGAAGATATAAAGTTAATAAAAGATTAAAACTAGATGTTCCAACAGATGTAATTGTATTGACAAAGGAAGATGTTTTTGCAAACTATTGAATATGTGAAAAATCTTGTAAGCGGAGAAGGATTTACAGATGACATTGATAATTTGTCAAATAGACGTGTAAGAGGCGTTGGAGAATTGCTTTCTATTCAAATAAAAGGTGGAATGCTGAAAATGTCTAAAATGGTCAGAGAAAAAATGACAATTCAAGATATTACAACATTGACTCCACAAAGTTTGTTAAATACAAAACCTTTAAATGCACTAATTCTTGAGTTTTTTTGGAAGTGGACAATTGTCACAATTTATGATCAGTCAAATCCGTTATCTGAATTGACTCATAAGAGAAGAATTTCAGCGTTAGGACCTGGAGGACTTTCGAGAGATAGAGCGGGATTTGAAGTTCGGGACGTTCATAATTCGCATTATGGAAGAATCTGTCCAATAGAAACTCCAGAAGGACCGAATATCGGACTTATCGCTTCACTTTCAACTTATGGAAAAGTTAATAAATATGGATTTATTGAAACTCCGTTTGTAAAAAAATAAACGATGGAAAAAGCCGATTTTAATGATATTAGATATTTAGCAGCTGATGAAGAAGAAGGATTATTTATCGCTCAAGCAGATACGCCAATTGACAAGGATGGAAATTTCTTGACTGATGAAGTTGTTTGCCGTTATGGGGATGAAATTGTGCATATTGACAAGTCAAAAGTTGATATTCTAGATGTGTCGCCAAAACAATTAGTGTCTGTTTCAGCGGGATTAATACCATTTTTTTGGAACACGATGATGCCAATCGTGCGTTAATGGGATCAAATATGCAACGTCAAGCAGTACCTTTTATTAAAAAAACAGAAGCACCTTATGTTGGAACTGGACTTGAAAGAAAAGTTGCTGTGGATTCAGGGGCAGTTATTACTTCAAAGGCAGCTGGAACTGTAACTTTTGTAGATGCAAGAAAGATTGTTGTAACTGATGAAGATGGAAAAAGAATATTCTCATAGATTACTAAACTTTGAAAAATCTAACCAGTCAATGTGTTTACATCAAAAACCGATTATTGATTTGGGAGATAAAGTTCAAAAGGGAGATATTATTGCAGATGGACCATCTACTGCAGGCGGGGATTTAGCATTAGGTAAAAATATCCTGCTAGCATTTATGCCTTGGGAAGGATATAATTTTGAAGATGGAATCCTTATTTCAGAAAGACTTAGAAAAGATGATGTATTTACTTCAATTCATATTGAAGAATTTGACATTGAAGCGAGAACTACAAAATTAGGTGATGAGGAAATTACAAGGGAAATTCCTAATGTTTCTGAAGAAGCCTTGAGAAACCTTGATGAAAATGGAATTATAAGAATCGGAGCTCACGTAACACCTGATGATATTTTAGTTGGAAAAGTAACTCCAAAAGGAGAAACTGAACCGCCAGCAGAAGAAAAGTTATTACGTGCAATCTTTGGAGAAAAGGCAAAAGATGTAAGAGATACATCACTTAGACTTCCTCATGGAGTAAAAGGGACTGTTGTAGATGTACTTGAGCTGTCTAAAGAAAATGGAGATGACTTGAAGGCTGGAGTAAATAAATTAATTAGAATTTACATTGCTGAAAAAAGAAAAATAATGGTTGGGGATAAAATGTCTGGACGTCATGGAAACAAAGGGGTAATCTCAAGAGTACTGCCAATTGAAGATATGCCGCATTTGGAAGATGGTACACCAATTGATGTCTGTCTTAACCCACTTGGAGTGCCATCTCGTATGAATATTGGACAGGTACTGGAAGTTCACTTGGGACTTGCAATTGGAGATATTGATAAATATATCGCAACGCCAGTATTTGATGGTGCAAGTGAAGACGATGTAAAAAATTACTTGGAAGAAGCTGGATACAGCAGAACTGGTAAAGTAAAACTAATAGACGGAAGAACTGGACAGCCATTTGACAACCCGGTAACAGTTGGACGTATGTATATGCTAAAAACTTCACCACTTTAGAAGACAAAATGCACGCCAGAGCAATCGGACCATATTCACTTGTTACTCAGCAGCCACTTGGAGGAAAAGCCCAATTTGGTGGACAAAGACTTGGAGAAATGGAAGTCTGGGCATTGGAAGCCTACGGTGCATCAAATATTTTACAAGAAATGCTTACAGTTAAATCAGATGACATCAGCGGAAGAACAAAAAAACTTATGAAGCCATCGTAAAAGGACAAGAAATGCCAGAAGCAGATGCTCCAGAATCATTTAGAGTATTAATTAAAGAATTCCAGTCACTTGGGCTAGATGTAGCTCTTTATGATAAAGATGGGGAACAAATTGAATTAGATAAAAAAATGTAGATGCTTAGTGAAAAATATTTTTTTGGGAACTGAAATTTTGCATATAAATTTTAGTTTAAAAAAACAAATATAGAAAAAGTTTTTCCCACTTTACTTTTTCAAAAAAAAGTGGAATAAAGAATTGAGGAGTCTTATTAAATGAGTATAAGAGATTTTGACAGTATTCAAATAAAATTGGCATCGCCAGAAAAGATTTTGGAATGGTCTTATGGTGAAATTACAAAAGCCGAAACAATAAATTATAGAACATTAAAGCCTGAAATGGACGGATTATTCTGTGAGAGAATATTTGGGCCATCTAAGGATTATGAGTGTGCCTGCGGGAAGTATAAGAGAATGCGTTATAAAGGCATGGTGTGTGAAAAATGTGGTGTTGAAGTGACAACTTCAAAGGTTAGACGTGAAAGAATGGGACATATTAAACTTGCTACACCGATTGCACATATCTGGTATTCTAAAGGTACGCCTAACAAAATGAGTCTTTTGTTGGGGATTAGTACGAAGGAATTGAGTCAGTTTTATATTTTTTTCAAGATATATTGTAACTCGATCCTGGAGAAACTGGGCTTGAAAAAGGTCAAATTTTGACAGAAAGAGAATACAAATTGCATGAAAGTCAATTTAAAGGTGAGTTTACAGCAAAAATGGGTGCTGAAGGAGTTTTAACCTTACTTGAGGAAATTGATTTGCATGAATTGGAAAGTAAACTTCAAAAATGAGATGGATGTGGAAACATTCTACACAAAAAAAGAAGAAAAAGTTATAAAAAAAGATTAAAAGTAGTAAGAGATTTGATAGAAGCTGGAAATAGACCTGAATGGATGATTTTAACTGTGTTGCCAGTTATTCCAGCTGATTTAAGACCGATGGTTCAGTTAGATGGTGGAAGATTTGCTACTTCTGACTTGAATGATTTGTATAGAAGAGTAATTAATAGAAATATCAGGCTTAAAAAAATTGATGTCAATTAAAGCTCCTGAAATTGTAATAAAAAATGAAAAGAGAATGTTGCAGGAAGCTGTAGATGCATTAATTGATAATGGTAGACGTGGAAAACCAGTTGTTAATCAAAGCAACAGGGAATTGAAATCACTTTCTGATATGTTAAAGGGGAAACAAGGACGTTTTAGACAAAATCTATTGGGAAAAACGTGTGGATTATTCAGGAAGATCAGTTATTGTCGTTGGACCAAGCTTGAAAAATGAATCAGTGTGGATTGCCTAAAAAGATGGCGCTTGAACTGTATAAGCCTATTTTTTTGATGAGAGAGCTTGTAAAAAGGGAATTGGCTTCAAATATTAAAGTTGCTAAGAAAATGGTTGAAGAAGAAGATGAAAATGTATGGGAATTGATTGAAGAAATTATTAAAAATCACCCAGTACTTTTAAATCGTGCTCCGACATTACATAGACTTTCAATTCAAGCATTTGAGCCAATTTTTGATAGAAGGAAAAGGCTATTAGACTTCATCCGCTTGTATGTTCTGCATTTAATGCGGATTTTGATGGTGACCAAATGGCGGTTCACCTGGTATTGTCACAGGAAGCGCAGATGGAAGCAAAATTACTTATGCTTGCAACAAATAACATTATAGCTACATCAAATGGTGGACCAATAGCAGTTCCGTCACAAGATATGGTAATGGGATGCTATTATATGACAAAAAGAGAAAAAAAGGTTCAATGGGAGAAGGAAAACTGTTTTTCTAGCAGAAATCAATTAATTACTGCTTATCAAAAATGGAAAAAGTGTCTGTTCATGCTATAGTGAAAGTTAGAGTAGATGGTAATTTGATTGAAACAACGCCAGGAAGATTGATGTTTAACTCGATCTTGCCAAAAAGAAGTTAGAAATTATGGAATTACGTTTGGTAAAAAGAATTGAAAAAAATCTGATCGCTGAACTTTATAAGAGATATGGATTTGAAAAAAACTTCAAAAATTACTGGATGATATTAAAGAGTTTGGATACCATTACGGTACACTTGCTGGAATTACAGTTGGAATTGAAGATTTGAAGATTCCTGAAACTAAGAAGGAAATACTTGAAAATGCTGAAAAAAGTGTGGCAGAAGTTGAGAAGCAATATAAAGCTGGAGAAATTATCAATGAAGAAAGATACAGAAAAACAGTGGGTATTTGGTCAGAAGCTACTGAAAAAGTAACAAAAGATATGATGGATAACCTTGATGAATTTAATCCAGTTTACATGATGGCAAATTCAGGAGCCAGAGGGTCAATTGCGCAAATGCGTCAGCTTGGTGGAATGCGTGGACTTATGGCGGATACGCAAGGTAGAATCATTGAAATGCCGATTAAAGCCAACTTTAGGGAAGGTCTTAACATCTTGGAATTCTTTATGTCATCACATGGAGCGAGAAAAGGGCTTGCCGATACAGCACTAAGAACGGCGGATTCAGGATATTTGACAAGAAGGCTTGTTGATATTTCGCACGAAGTTATTGTAAATCATGATGACTGCGGATGTGAACATGGAATTGTCGTAACGGACTTGATGGATGCTGGGGAAGTTATCGAAAAAAATTAAGTGAAAGAATTTATGGAAGAAATTTGGCGACAGATTTAGTTCATAATGGAGAAGTTATTGCGACTAGAAATACTTTTGATTGATGATGAATTGATTAAAAAAAGATTGAAGAATTAGATATTCGTGAAGTGGAAATTAGAACGCCTTTGACTTGTAAATTGGAAAAAGGGAGTTTGTAAGAAATGTTATGGATTGGATCTTTCTAACCATAAGGAAATCTTGAAAAGGGGAAGCAGTTGGAGTTATTGCGGCTCAATCAATTGGAGAACCTGGTACACAGCTTACAATGCGTACTTTCCATACTGGAGGAGTTGCCACAGCAGCTTCAGTTCAATCTGATTATAAGTCGGATATTGCTGGAAAAGTTAAGTTTAGAGGTATTTCTACACTTTTTAGATAAAGAAGGAAAAAGAAATTGTTGTTTCTCAAAAATGGACGCTTTAATAATAGGAAAACATAGATATGAAATTCAATCTGGTTCAATTTTACATGTAAAAGATGGAGATGAAGTTAAAAAAAGGACAAATCCTAGTTGAATTTTGATCCTTATCAAACGCCAATTATTACATCTGAAGAAGGTAAAGTAGAATTTAGAGATATTTATGTAAGAGAGAACATTGACGTAAAAATATGGAGTTACTGAAAAAGTAGCTATAAAAACCTGTGGAAAGCAGCGATGTAAACCCTAGAATCATAATTTACACAAAAGATGACAGAAGAGTGGAATATGCAGTTCCTTATGGAGCATATTTAATGGTAAATGAAGGAGATCATGTTAAAAAAGGTCAAACTATTACAAAAATCTTGAAAACAGGAGAAGGAAATAAAGATATCACTGGAGGTCTTCCTCGTGTGCAAGAATTGTTTGAAGCAAGAAATCCTAAAGGAAAAGCTATCTTGTCAGAATTTGCAGGGCGTGTCGTATTCTCGGATAAGAAGAAAAAGGGTATGAGATTAATATTGATTGAAGATCCTGAAACTGGGGAATTAATTCAAGAATATACAGTTCCTGTGGGGGAACATCTGGTTGTAACTAATGAAATGCTGATTGAAAAAGGTGCTAAAATTACAGATGGACCAGTTTCGCCTCACGATATTTTGAAAATTAAAGGGCTTGTGGAAGCACAGCAATTTATCTTGGAATCAGTACAGCAAGTTTATCGTGAACAAGGAGTTGCGGTTAATGACAAGCATATTGAAATAATCGTAAAACAAATGTTCCAAAAAATTAAGATTAAGGAAGCTGGAGATTCACTATTCCTTGAAGATGAATTAATTGATAAGAAAATTGTGGAACGTGAAAATGAAAAACTTATTGCAAATGGAAAACGTCCTGCAACTTACGAACCTGTAATACAAGGTATTACAAAAGCGGCAGTAAACACAGAAAGTTTCATTTCTGCGTCATCATTCCAAGAAACAACAAAAGTTCTTGCAAATGCTGCAGTTGAAGGAAAAACAGACAGACTTGAAGGGCTTAAGGAAAATGTAATTATTGGTAAGAAAATACCAGGAGGTACTGGTTTCAAAGATTACAAATATCTGGATGCAACTTTGAAAAAGTGACATTGCCGAAGAAATTGAAACAGAGGCAGAAACTGATGCGGATGGAATAAATGAAGAAATTGAAACAGTTTCAGATTTAGCGGATGAATCAGTAGAAACTGTGGAAAATTCAGAAGAAACAGAAGTTTAATAAGAATTAAATTAGGTGACTGGCAAAATCTTTTGTAAATTAAAATAATTTGTCAGTTGCTTATTTGAAAATGAAATGCTAAATTCCATTATAAAGTAGAGAGAAATCTGCTGTTAAATGGAAAAATAGTTTCAGATTTAGAAAATAGGAAAATAAATTGGATGAATAGGGAATTTATAAATATGAATTTCCCTTATTCACTTAAAAAAATAAAGGTGGTTTCTTAATGAAAGGAAAACTATTTATCGTTTCTAGCGCCTTCAGGCTCAGGAAAAATCAACAGTCACAAAAATTAGTAAAAGATAGATTAAATATCCCATTATCAATATCAGCTACAACTCGCAAGCCAAGAAATGGAGAAATCGACGGAAAAGATTACTTCTTCTTAACTAAGGAAACTTTTGAACAAAAAAAATAAAAAAATGATGAATTTTATGAATATGCAAATGTTCACGGCAATTATTATGGAACATTAAAGGAAGTTGTGGAAAGCAACTTGAATAAAGGATTAAATGTAATTTTGGAAATTGATGTTCAAGGTGCATTAATTGCGAAGGAAAAAGAAAAAAAGATGCTGTTTTTGGTGTTTTTTTCGTACAAAGGATATGGAAACACTTGAAAAAAAGGCTTCGCAATAGAAATACTGATACAGAGGAAGTTATTCAGACACGTTTGAAAAAAATGCATTAAAAAGAGCTGGAGTATGAAAAAAATACGATTATACAATAATAAATAATGATATTGAAGAATCTTGCAGGGAATTAATAAATATTATTAATTTGTAAAGTTAATATAAATTCTAAAAATAATAGGAGAAATTATGAAAAAGGAAAAAAATAACAATAGATGAATTACTGACTAAAGTACCTAATAAATACGAACTTGCAATTATTTCAGGAAAAATTGCAAAAAAAGAATTTGCTAAAGGAAAACCAAAATCAGAAATAATGGATGAAGTTTTTTTAAGGACATTATGGAAGATGAAGTAGTAGTTATTAGAGAAAAAGGATGAAGAAAACGAAGAAAATTAAAAAAATTTATTTGGAAAGTATTGACTATTTAAAAAAATACACTATACTAATAGTGTAGGTATTTTTTTAGTGACTGTTTTGCGGAGGAATAGAATATAATGTTTTACAGTAAAAAAAGAAATACAAAAGTTAATTGACAATCTGGACATCGTTCAAGTGATTGGTGAATATGTTAATTTGAAAAAGGCAGGTTCAGATTATAAAGGGTTATCTCCATTTAAGGAGGAAAAGACTCCTTCCTTCACAGTCAGTCCAGTAAAAAATATTTTTAAAGATTTTAGTACTCAAATTGGCGGAAATGTAATTTCATTTTATATGAAAATTAATGACATTGGATTTGTTCAAGCAGTGGAGGAATTGTCACAAAAGTATAATATTCCGCTTAAGAAAAAAATAGGGGATATGAGGCAGTTAATCGGGAAACTGAGAAGAAAAAAAGGCTGTAAATAGGGAATATTTTTGAAATAATGAAGGAAGCTCAGATATTTTTTAGGGAAAATATTGAGAAGTATGATGAAGCATTGGAATATATGAAGGAGAGGGATTTTTCGCTGGAGGAAATAAAAAAGTTTGGAATTGGATTTGCTTCAAGTTCACGAGATGATTTATTTCAATATTTACTAGAAAAAGATTTTCCAGAAGGGAAAATAATAGAACTGGGACTTGCCAAAAGAAATGAAAATGGAGAAATCTATGACAGTTTCAGAAATAGGGTAATTTTTCCAATTTACAATGCGGATGCCCAAATTGTTGGATTTGGAGGTCGTATAATTGAGAAAAATACTAACTTGCCTAAATATCTTAATTCTCCAGATTCGCCTATTTTTAAAAAAGGAAATGAACTTTTTGGAATAAAGTACCGAGGGGAAAATATTAGGAAAAAAGGTTTTGCAATGCTGATGGAAGGTTATCTTGACGTGCTGACAGCCCAGAAACATGGGTTTGAAAATGCAGTAGCAAGTCTTGGAACGGCATTTACCGAAGAGCAGGCGGAACTTTTGAAGAGATATACAGATAAGGTGCTGATTTCGTATGACAATGATGAAGCGGGGAAAAATGCGATTGTAAAAGCTGGATATATTTTGAAAAAATATGATTTTGATGTGAAATGTCTGGTTATGGATGGAAGTGAGAAGGATCCTGATGAGTTTTTGAGAAAAAATGGGAAAAGGGCTTTTATAGAAGTTGTAAAAAAATCAGAAGAAATTTTTGACTTTTTGACAAGGGAAGCTTCAAAGGATTTGGATCTGAATAATATAAATGGCGAGAAAAAAAGTTTATTGAAAGGTTAAAGCCATTTTTTTCAAATATCACGAATAATCTTAGTAAAAATCTATATTTACAGCGATTGTCAGTTAATTTTGGAATTAATGACTTTGTATTGGAAGAATCGCTAAAAAAATATCAGTTGAAACTTCAAAAAGAAAAAAAGAAAAAGATCGCGGAAACCAGAAAGTCCAGTATAAAAAAAGTTAAAGGAAGACTTGAATATTGCATTGGAAGAACAGACGCTATGTACATTCTGGAATTTTACGATTCTGAAAGAAAAAAATGTGAAGAGTTGTTAAATAAGAAATTTAGTTATTCACTGTTTAATGAATTAATAGAAAAAAATTAAAAACCTGTAAATTTTTAATATAGTACAACTTGGTGAAAAATGATATTAATGAAGAAAGCAGAGAAGTTTTTAACATCGCCTAAAATTACAGGCAGATAAGGATATTATACACAAAGATAAGTATTATATAGAAGTTTATTCTGGATGGTTTGAGCGTGAAATAAAAAGAAGAAAGCCAAAAATTAGAAGAAGAAAAATAACAAAATAAAAAAATTGAATTAAAAAAATATTGTTAAAATTAGAAAGTATTAAAAAAATATTAATAAATTTAATGAAATAGAAAAAAATTATATGATGAATTTATATTGATAAGGAGACTGGGTTATGTCTGATAAAAAAACAAAATTTAAAAAAATAGTCTCGCAAATTTTTATAAAACAGGCACGAGAGCAAAAAAAGTTGTAAGTTACGAAGAAATAAATTCTGTTTTGTCTATTGGATTTTTCAACTGAAAAAAATTGATCAGTTAATAAAAAAAAGCTGACTGATGATGGTGTTCAAATCGTAGATACTATAAAGGAAAAGGAAGATTTATTAAAAGTTCCTGAATCTCTGGAAGATATTGAGAAAATGGAATTATCAGATTTTGAGGATTCGCATGATGAATTTGTAGAGAGTGAAATCGACGATTCGGAAGTGGATAAATTATTGCAGACAGATCTATTGAAAATGGCTGAAAGTATGGATGTGGATGAGCCAATAAAAATGTATTTAAGAGAAATTGGGCAAATTCCGTTACTTAGTTATGAAGAGGAAATTGATTATGCTCAAAGAGTTTTAAATGGAGAAGAGGAAGCCAAGCAAAAATTAATTGAATCAAATTTAAGACTTGTTGTCAGCATTGCAAAAAAACATACTAATCGTGGACTGAAAATGTTGGATTTAATTCAGGAAGGGAATATGGGGCTTATGAAAGCTGTGGAAAAATTTGAATACGAAAAAGGGTTCAAATTTTCAACTTATGCAACTTGGTGGATTAGACAGGCTATAACACGTGCGATTGCAGATCAGGGAAGAACAATAAGAATACCTGTTCATATGATTGAAACGATTAATAAAATTAAAAAGGAAAGCAGAATAATTCTTCAGGAAACTGGAAAGGAGCCGACTGCAGAAGAGCTGGCTAAAAAACTTGAGCTGCCTGTAGAAAAGGTAAAAAGTATTCTTGAAATGAATCAAGATCCAATCTCGCTGGAAACTCCAGTTGGAAGTGAAGAGGATAGTGAACTTGGGGATTTTGTAGAAGATGACAAATTTGCAAATCCTTATGATGCGACAACTAGAGTCCTTTTAAAGGAACAGCTTGATGAGGTGCTGAAAACATTGAATGATCGTGAAGAGATGGTACTTAGATATAGATATGGGCTGGATGATGGTTCTCAAAAGACTTTGGAGGAAGTTGGAAAAATCTTTAATGTAACGAGAGAACGTATCAGACAGATTGAGGTAAAGGCATTAAGAAAATTAAGACATCCGAGCAGAAGAAAAAAATTGGAAGATTATAGGAGCTAAAGTTATTATTTAGCTCCTTTTAGATATATTTAGGATAAATAATATAAAAATATTTAAATGGGTTAAATAAATGTAATTTCTGGAGCTGTATGTCATAAATAAAATAACAAATAAGGGAGAAATGAATGTTAAAAAAATTTTTTTGAAGATATTAGAAAGAAGGGAAGTTTTAGTTTCGAGAAAATCATTGAAAAATTACACAATGAGTGATGATGAGTTTTTTTGAGTTTCTAAAATTTATTCATCTGGAAAAATGTTCCTGAAGTTAGAAATTCGACTGATGGAAGTGATTTTATTGTACTGGAGGATGAAAATGTTTTTGTTGCGGAAAAAGACATTATAAAGTCATATTTGGAAAAATATAAAGGAAAAATATGAGGAATTTGAGAAAAAGAGCGAAAGTGAAAGGGAAAATGAGGAATTAATTGACAAGTATTTGAAAAATCGCTGTAAAGGAAAGTCTGCTTTATTCAAAAATATGGATTTTCATTTTTAGATACGGTTCAGGAGGCTACGCTAGGAATTATGTCAGGGGCTGAATTACTATAATCAAATTATGGAAATTACAAAGAGCCTGAATTTTTTTATAAAAAAATTTTGCTGTAAAATATATTTTTGGAATTTCAGAAGAATTTATTAAAAGATATTAAATCTTCAGAATTATCATATATTTTGTATTTGAAGGTAAAAGTGGATAAAAAGCATGGGACTTTCAATGGAGGAAATAAGCAGGCAGATGAATGTCTCAACAGAATATATCGAGCAGCTGGAAATGCTGTTTGATGAAGTTGAGCCTGAAGAATTGATGGAAAAATACGCAAGTATTTGAAAAAGCTGATAAAATTACACAAATGTATATTTTTAGAAAAATATTCCGAAAAAAATTAAATTATTTGGATGAGCAAATTTTAGTCATGACTTACGGACTTGATGATAAAGTTTATACAGAAAAGGAAATTGCGAGGTCATTGAATATTGCAAAAACATAATGTGAAAAATTTTTAAAGGAAAAAGGCGCTTAATAAACTTTCAATTGATATGATGAGAAATGATTTTTGTGGAAAAATAGCGAAGAGGCAAATTATACGGTAAATTAATAGAATTTTTTTAGAAATTGGGATTCTGAAACAAGGAGATTTGTTTGCTTGTGAAAAATATAGCGAAACTTATTTGAAATCGAATTCAAAAACTATGATTGTTTTTAAGTTTATATGATTTTTTTAATAGTTTAATTTTGAATGGATTCGAGTATAAAATGAAAATGCTTGATGCAAAAAGGTTGAAAAGATAGGAAAAGTGTAAAATAGAAAAACAGTGAAAGGAAATAAAAAAATTATGAAATTATGGCAAATAATGGGAGAACTGCAGACAATTTTTCAGTCCAAAGATAGCGGAAGAATGGGATAATGTTGGGCTTCTTGTGGGGATAACACTAGAGAAATAAATAAAGTCCTATTTTGCTTGGATGTGACGGAAAAGGCTGTGCAAAAGGCTGTGGATAACAATGTGGATTTGATAATTTCACATCATCCAGTTATTTTTTCAGGATTGAAGAAAATTACAAATGAAACTGTGCATGGGAGAAAAAAATTTTAAAACTGATAGAAAATAAAATAGCAGTTTATTCAATTCATACAAATTCAGATTTTTGCAATAAATGGGCTAAAATGATTTTTATAATGGATAAATTGAATTTAGATGGCGAAAAAGTAATTTTTAATGAACATGAATTTGAAGATTATAATCTAATAAAAAATAAAATGGAGCATGTTCGTGGCGGACTTGCCAGAATTAAAATATTAAATGAAAAAATGAAACTTGGGGATTTAATAGAAAGAATAAAGGATTCGCTTGGGATAAGTTATGTGAGATATGTTGGGAATAAAAATTCTTATGTGAGAAAGATTGGGCTTGTTACAGGTGGCGGAAGTTCGTTTATGTACGAAGTGGCAAATAAGATAGATGTATTTTTAACTGGGGATTTGAGATACCACGAGGCTCTGGATGCTTTGGAGGAAGGGCGTATTTTAGTTGATATTGGACATTTTGAAAGTGAATATCTATTTGTGGATATGATGGAGCAAGTAATGGGAAAATTCTTTAAAGGGGAAATGATACGGCATTTTGAAGATGAAGTATTTAAGTTAGGATAAAATTACTTTAAAAAAGATAAAAAGAAGTCTAAAAATATACTAAAATTAGCCAAAAAAAATTTTTGAATATTTAAGACAAAGTGCTATAATACCTATATAATTTCAAAAAAATTTGGTAATCAAAATATACTTAAACTTGGGAAAATTTAGAAAAATTTTTTTACATAATTTAACAGGAAAGTCTATGGCTTCTGTAAGTGAGATTAGCTGGATTAATAAGAATTATGTAAATTTAAAGTTTGAGAATTATGATTTTGGAGGAATTTACTGTAGTTTTTGAAACAAATAATAGAAAAGGAAGGTATATTTTATGACAAATATAGCAAAGACGAAAAGCAGGATGGTATAGCAAGTTTAAAGCCTTTGAGCCTGGTATTCTTATGGCTTCGGCGGCTATTGGGGATCTCATATTGTGGCATCTACGCAAGCGGGTGCATTATACGGATGGCAACTGGCAATTATTGTAATTTTAGTAAATGTTTTTAAATATCCGTTTTTCCGTTTTGGAACTCAATATACTTTAGAAAGAAAGAAATCGTTAATTGAAGGTTATGAGGAAAAAGGAAAGATTTATTTATGGGTATTTTTCATTATGAATATATTTTTCAGCAATTATTAATATTGCAGCAGTAGGTATTTTGACAGCGGCAATTTTGGCAAATATCTTGAAATTGACAATTTTACCTAGTCTTACACCTGCAGCGATGGCTTCAATGATTAATATGCTTACTACAATTGTTCTTGTGGGATCGCTTGCAATGATGATATTTGGAGGTTATAAGCTTCTAGACAGTTCATCGAAATTTATTGTTGTTTCATTGACAATAGCGACAGTTGTTGCTGTTATTATAGCATTATTTAAGCATCACCCTATGGCGCCGAATTTTGTAGCTCCATCTCCATGGAAATTAAAGGCATTGCCATTTATCATATCATTAATGGGATGGATGCCTGCACCGATTGAGATTTCAGCAATTAATTCGATGTGGACTGTTGAAAAGCAGCATGAAATGAAAGTGCCACGTAAAATTGCAATGCTTGACTTTAATGTAGGTTATTTTGTTACAACAATATTAGCCTTTGTATTTTTAGCGCTTGGAGCATTGATTCAGTATGGTACAGGAACTGCGATTAAAGGAGCAAGTGCAGCTTATATTACTCAATTTATAAAAATGTACTCAAGTGTAATCGGAAACTGGTCTGGACTTCTTATTGCATTTATTGCATTTATGTGTATTTTTGGTACGACAATTACAGTTGTGGATGGTTATTCACGTGCAAATGCTGAAACTTTACGTTTGATTCGTAAACAAAAGGAAATAACAACTGCACATTTCAATACTTGGATGATCGTAACTGTAATTTTAGCAATGGTTATAGTATTTTTCTTTGCTGGAAATGTGGCTGCAATGATGAATTTTGCAATGATATTTTCATTTGTTTCAGCTCCTGTTTATTCTTACCTTAATTTCTCACTTGTTAAGGATAACAGTAAACTGCCTGTCTGGCTATGGTTTTTGTCAGTTGCGGGAATTGTATATTTAGCAGGATTTACAATATTTTTCCTTGTTTATTTATCAGGAATTTTAAAATAAATAAAAAAATAATGTATTTTTTTAAGTCGGGATTTTTTTCCCGATTTTTTTCTTTTTTTATACTGTTTCCTATTTAAGTAGTGAACTATCTATAAATTTCCTTGAAAAGAATAAAGAACATACAAAATAGAACTTCTATTTTTTTAAATTAGTTTAGTACAATCTTAATTTTACTTAGCTGTTATTAGTTTTGCTGAGTATGTTTTTAATGGCAAAATAAATTGAAAAAAATAAGTTTGATGTTATAAAAAAAATTATGATATAATGTTCTTTAGAAAAAAATTATCAGATATGAAAAAGAGGAAAGAAAAGGAAATGAGAAAAAAAGTAAAAATTGGCATTAAAAAGTAAAAAAATGGTGTTGTCTATGGCATTTTTTTGGCTATGTCAGCGTTTTTCATTTGCTGATGGCGAGAATTATCATGATTACAAGGCATTGTTAATTGGAGATGTAAATGGAAATATTATAAAGGAAGACAACAGTTTGGCAGTTCGACCTTTGGCATCAGTTACAAAAAAATTATGACATCAATATTGACATTAGATAAAAATAAAAATCAGGGCAAATTTCATACGATGATAAGGTAACAGTTTCATCAAAAAGCAGCTTCAGTTCCTTATGGGGTAAAATTGACTGCTGGAAAAACAGTATACAGTAAGGGATTTGTTAAAGGCTACAATTATAAAGTCATCAAATAATGCTGCTTATGCACTTGCTGAATATGTGGGAGGAGATGTGCCGAGTTTTGTACGTTCAATGAATGAAAAGGCAAGAAGTTATGGCTTAGATTCGCTTAGATATTGTTCTCCAAACGGATTGCCGCCTAGTTATACAGGTTCTTGCATGGATCAGGGAAATGCACGTGATTTGTATAAATTAGCTCAAATAACGTTAAAAAGATTATAGCGATTATTTAAATTTTTCAAAAAAATAAAGTAGATTACATTGACAATGGAAATACAAAAGTGACTTCTACAAATACTCTTTTTGGGAAATGTGCAAGGAGTAGACGGATTAAAGACAGGTTATCACGATGCTGCAGGTTCAAATATTGTATTGACGGCAAATAGGGGCGATGATAGAATGATAGCTGTCATTTTAGGTTCAAATCATGCGAAGGATAGAAATGCAATTGGGGCAAGAGAAATAAATGATTATTATATAGATGGATATGCAAAGAAAAAAATAGCGGAAACAGCTATGCTTATACAGGCAATAATAATGGAAGTAATAATAACAGCAATAAAAAAATAGACGTAATCATAACAATAGCCAAAATAGCAATAGTGATAGTTTCAATAATGATAATGAGTCCAATAATAACAGTAATGCTGAAAAATAACACTCGATCAGAAGGGCAATAAAATAGAGCAGTTCTTTAATTCAATTTTTTTGGTAAAAATAATAATAATCCAGCAAGGAAAATGAAAAATTATAAGTAGAAATGATATAGTAGCAGTAGCAAAAATAGGTGAAAATAAATATAATTTATATCCTACAAAAGATGTGGAAATAACTGCAACTCAACGACCAAATTTGACTTATACAGTAAACTTAAATTCAGGAGTGAATAAAAAAATAGCAGGGGTAAAATTGTAGGAACTTATATTGCAACTGATGGAACATTGACTTATAGTGGAGAGTTAATTATGAAATAATAAAAAAAGAGCTGTTTTTATAACGGCTCAATTTTATTTTATTAAAATAAATGGATAACGGAAAGGAAAAAAAATGTCTATTGGAGTATTTGATTCAGGAATTGGAGGGCTTACTGTATTAAAGGAAATTAGAAAAGTTTTGCCAGATGAAAAAATATATTATCTTGGAGATACGGCAAGAGTTCCGTATGGTGAAAAGACAAAAGAACTGATTATAAGATATTCAAAGGAAATCGTTGAATTTTTGCTGGAAAAAAATGTGAGCGCTATTGTAGTAGCTTGTAATACAGCCACTGCACTTGCATTAAAGGAATTGAAGGAAACTTTTAAAATTCCGATTATTGGAGTAATTGAAGCTGGGGCGAGAACGGCGATAGAAGCGACAAAAAATGGTAAAATCGGTGTAATTGGAACGAAGGCGACTATACAGTCTGGAAAATATGAAGAGGAAATAAAACTTTTTAATAAAAAAGTGGAGGTGCTTCAAAAGGCTTGCCCGCTTTTTGTTCCGGCGGTGGAAGAGGGGATTTTAAGCGGTAAGCTGGTAAATCAAATAATAAAAACGTATCTTGATGATTTTAAGGGGAAAGTAGATACTTTGATATTAGGATGTACTCATTATCCTTTGTTAAAAGATGCTATAAGTAAAAATTTATCCAGATATAAAAAAATTGTGGATCCAGCGAAAGAAACAGCTTTGGATTTGAAGGAAATTTTTGGAGCAAAAATGAATTTTTTTAAAAAAATGATGCGAAAAAAAGATGAAGAAGTAAAATATTATGTGACAGATGGGCAGGAAAAAAATTTAAGGAAATTGGAATTATGTTTTTTTGGAGGAAGATATTCCAAAAGTTGAATTGGTAAAATTATAGATGTTATTTATCGAGAAGTTAGAATAAATAAACGAGTCTTATTTTTTTATTAAATAGAGAATATAAAAAAATGGAGAAAAGGTGTAAATGTTTGAATATATTTCAGGAAAAATTAGCAATAAAAAAATAGATTATGTTGCATTAGAAATAAATGGATTGGCATATAAAATTCATATATCGTTGAAAACATTTGAAAAAAACAGGAAATATTGGGAATGATGAAAAATTATATTTTTTTACGAATGTTAAGGAAGATGATATTTCGCTTTATGGGTTTAAAAACACAAAATGAAAGGGAACTTTTTAAGGCTTTTGATAAGCATAAGCGGAGTAGAGCCAAAACTTGCAATTGCGATATTATCGACTTTTAATATGAGGGAAATTATTGAAATTGTTACAGAAGATGAGTCTAAAAATTTTTACAAGAGTTCCAGGGCTTGGAATAAAAAAAGGCTCAAAAAAATAATACTGGATCTGAAGGATAAAGTGAAAAAAATAGATATATCGGAAAATGCTTGAAGAAACTAGCAATCTATCGAACAGAAAACTGATAACTTCAGAATCCTTTGATCCTAAAAATTTCACTAATGAAGGAAGATCTAAAATTAGCCTTGGAATCTTTAGGATATACAAATACTGATATTTCCAAATGGATAAAAAGATAGTGAATTGGCTCAATTAAAGGATATTAGCGAGGCTATAAAAAAATAGTTCTGCAAAAGATTCAAAAATAAAAAAATAGTTTTGCAAAAAAATGTTAGTCCTTTTGGTTTTACAAATAAATATGATATAAAAAAATGTACCTTTTAAACTTTTTACTTTAAAAATTAAGTTTTTAGGTACATATTTTTTTACTAAAAAAATCTTTCTAATCTTATCACTTAAAATCAAGGAATAGATTTATTATTAATTATTTACCATGTCTTTTTACCATAGTCTTTTTATTATTTCTTTTTTTCTTGAAAAATTTGCAGTTCGTTTCTTTTTCTGTTTTTTTATTAGTTATTTTTTTCTTTTTGGTTGAACGATCATCGCTTTTTTTGCTTTGGATTTTTTTGGGCTTGGGCGGCATGGCGAAAGATACAATTGATATTCCTGTAATTCCCAAAATTGCAACCATTTTTTTAAAAAGTATTTTTTTCATATTCATATTAATCATCTCCATTCAGATTTATCTTTATTTTTTTGTTTTTGTTCATATCTCTTCTTGAACAAATATATAATATCATTTAATTTTGACAAAAAAATATGTAAAATTTATGACTTTTTTTGTGAAATTTCAAATTATTTATTTTAAAAATTAAATTAAAAAAATATTGACAAAAAAATATAAAAATATAGTATTATTTAATTAATATTAAATATTAATTAATAAAAAAAGGAAGAAAAATGAATTATTATGAAGTGCTAGGTGTATCTGAAAATGCTGATATTTCAGAAATAAAGAAAAAATATAGGAAATTGGCGATGAAATATCATCCAGACAGGAATTCGGGGGATGAAAATGCTACTAAAAAATTTCGGGAGGTAACTGAGGCTTATGAGGTTCTTGGGGATGAAAAGAAAAGGGAAGAGTATGACTGTAAAAAGAAAAAAATGTTCAGAGTCAAAGAAGAAATAAGAATAGAAAGGAAAATGTCAAGGATGAATTTTCTCAAAATGACTTTACTTTTGGAAGGGATTTTTTTAAAAGTGCTAAGGAAATGAGAGGAATGTTTGAAAATAGTTTTAGGATGGATAAAAAAAGGGAGAGAAAAGGGCAAGGTCGGAAAAAAAGAGAATATTAAAAATAGATTTGATCAGTTTTTTTGATGTAAAGAAAAAAATAATGATAATTTGGGGAAACTTTATAAATTTTTTTATAAGAAATTTTTGAGTTTAATATTATTAAAAAAATTATATAAATTTATGTTTTTAAGTAAAATAGTCATAGTTTTTCGAGTTCAGTTTTAAGGCAGTTTTACTATAAAAAAAGATAAATTGAGGGAAGGAAAAAAAGGAAATGTTATGGGGAATTAGAAGATTTTTTTGTCAAATTTTAGAAGTATTTTTTTAGACGGCCGTTTGGACGAGGCAGTATTTATCGGCTGGAAAGGCTTAGAAGTATTGCACGAATGAGGGAAAGTGGAAAAAGTAGAAGTGAAAAGAAACAGTTTGGGAGTTGACAGAGGGATTAAAAAAATATGAAAAAAACGAAAGTTAAATGCTAGAAATCAGAAAAGTTATAAATTTTTTTAATGTGAAAAAAATATTTTTGATAATGATGGTTTTGATATTTACGTTTATTTTTTTGTACATTTTTTTCAGGATATTCTGCAAAAAGTCTTTATTTTTTTCGATTTTTTTATTTATATTGGAGTTACACTTTATTTGCTTATTGTGGAAAGATTTTTTGAAAAAGGTGGAAGTTCAAGAGGAAATTAGAAATATAAAAAAATGACAGGGAAAGGGAACATAATGTTTTTGGAAAAAAAGTGAAGGAAATAGAGGATTTGGAGAAAAGTCAGATTGAGCATATTTTTTTGAAGGATTCTGAAGATTATGATATGAAAATTTGGAAAGTTGGAAGAGCGACTTCTCTTTTGATTGGGAAACAGACATCTAGAAATAGGGTTGATATTGATGTAAGTGATGGAATTTATTCTAATTTAGTTAGCAGGGCTCATGGAATTTTTAAATCGAGTCAATGGGATTTGGTATTATGAGGATTTGGGTTCGCAAAATGGGAGCGGAATTGAAAGAAATCTGGATAAGCGGAAAATAAAATTAAAAAAATATACCTGTAAAAAGTGGAATCAGGCGATATAATTTACTTGGCAACTACAAAAAAATATTATTAAAATAAAAAAAGGCAATTATAGAAGTGAAAATTTCAAAAAGCAAGGAATTAAAAATTTTTTTATTAGAGAACAAGAATAAAATTTATGTTTTTTTCATGAAGTTTAGTATTGCAGGTTTTTCATAAATAGATAAGATAAAAAAATGGAGGATTATTTTAAAATGAAATTGGATAGATGTAAAAATGGGCATATATATGATGTTTCCAGATATAGTTCGTGTCCCTACTGTAAATCGGAAGGATTGGAAACAGAAGTTCAAGATGATAAAATTAATTTAGTTGAACAAATGGAAGATGAGGATAGAACTACTGCCTACTGGTCAAAGGACAGCACGGTGGATCCTGTTGTGGGATGGCTTACGTGTATTGAAGGGCATGACAAGGGGAAGGATTATAGAATTGTGAGTGAACGGAACTTTATTGGACGCGGGGAAAATATGGACATCCAGATTTCAGGGGATACTATGATTTCAAGGAAAAATCATTGTTCGATAAGTTATAATCCGAAGCAGCGTAAGTTTATGCTAACTCCTGGAGATTCCAATGGGTTAATTTATTTAAATGGAGAAGCTGTTTATAATACGGTGGAATTAAGAGCTTATTCGGTTGTAGAAATGGGGGAGAGTAAATTTGTATTTGTAAATTTGTGTGGAGATTATTTTGATTGGGAGAAGGAAAAAGCCAGGGATGAAAATTTGAGAAAAAGATATGAGAATTTGGCTGATGAAAAAACAGCTGGAAATATGAATTTTGTGAATAGAAATAGTAAAAATGGGGATTTGGAAGTAAAAATTGAAGATTATGAAGAAAATTTATAAGTTAATGAAATTAAGGGGAGAAGTGGAAAAATGAGGAAGGATGAGGCAAAATTTATTACGGAATTTTTGAGCGAGGCTGGAACGAAGGCTGAAAATAGTGATTATTTTGGATATATTTTGCTGGATAATTATGCGATTTGGGCTGTAGCTGATGGATTTGATGAGGAAGATGGGGCAAAAGTTGCGGCAAGGATTGCTGTAGAATCTGTAATTGAATATTTTTATGCTACGTCCCACGATTTAATTATGACGTTATTAAGGAAATGATGGATTATGCCAATTTGAAGGTTAAGGAAAAACAGGAAGAAGCTAAAAAATATTCTCTTATGCACACTTCTCTTTTTAATCGTTATAAGCAATTATAATTCAATTTTATATGGAAATGTTGGAAATACTAGATTTTATCATATTAGAGGCGGATATATTGTTTCTCAAAGTAAAGATGATACGATAGCGCAGCTTTTGGTGGATGAAGAAGCGTTAAATGTATCGGATATGAAATTTCATAGGCAGAGAAATGATTTACTGCAGGCAATTGGGGATTTTGGAAAAATTAAGCCGAATATTATAAAAAGCCCTGTAGAGCTTATGGAAAAAGATATTTTTTGCTTGACAACCGTGGGATTTTGGGAAAATATTGATGAACATGATATGGAAAATGATTTGTCTAGATTTGAGGATAAAAAGCAATGGCTGAATTCATTGGAAAAGAGAATACTTGCTTCGCTTAGGGACAATATTGAAAATTATACGATTGCACAGGTGGAAGTGCAGGCGGTGGCAAGTCCAGAGCCGATGGAAAAGGATAGAAGCAAATTGATAAAAAAAATAATTTTGATAATAATGATTGTTGTTGTGATTATTTTATTTATTGTAATTTGGAATGTGAAAAGGCGAAATGGGATTTTACAGGCGGCGACACAGTATGAAAAAGCTGGCGGATGAGGAAATTTTGAAAAAGAATTTTAATAATTCAATTGATAATTTAAAATTGGAAATTGGGGAATATGAGAAATTAAAGCCAAAAAAAGCAGAGGCGTGATTGGATTTTTTTACAAATGCAGAGAAAAAAAGGAATGATGCGAATAAAAAAAGATTGATGAAATAAATAAAAAAATTGGAGAAACTGAAAAAGATTAAGGAGGCATTTTCAGATATTAATGAAGGAAATGATCTGTTTAACAATGGAAATTATGATGAGGCAAATGAGAAGTATCAGCAGGCTAAATATAATCTGAATGACAATACTTATAAACGTGATGAGTTGAATACAGAAGAAATTTTAGTAACATTGGATTCACGGATTAATTCTGGTGTGAAACTGAAGGAAGCGAAGGCTTTAGAAATGGCTGGGGATAATGCGGTTAATGAAGGAAGTTACAATTTGGCGAAAGTCAGTTATAAAAATGCTGCAGATATGTATTTGGCAAATGGAAAGGCGGATTATGTTTCACAAATTGAGAAAAAGATAGAGGAAATAGCGGATAAGGAAAAAATGGCATATAATGGGGCAATGCTTGCGGAAAATAAAGGAGATTCATTGGCACAGAGCAACATTAATTCTTCTAGGGAGGCATATTATCAGGCACGGCAGATGTACCAGATACTTGGAGATACTGTGAAAGTGGGAGAGATTGATAATAAGATACAGGAACTTAATTCTCAGCAGAATGCTGATTTACAAACTGCTAATAATCTTGTTCAAGAGGGGCTTTCGCAAATTACGGCTAATAATCCAGCACAGGCAATAGGAATTTTGACACAGGCTAAAAATATTTATCAAAAAATGAAAGATACAAATAATGTAAATGCTGTTGGGAAATATATAAGCCAGGCACAGGAATTTATTAAATTTGAAAGCCAGAATGCTGAAAAACTGAAGGAAAAGGAACTGGAATATTCAGAAAAATTAAAATCACAGGAAACAGAATATTCAGAAAGGCTAAGACAGCAGGAAATTCAGCTGCAGCAGCAATTACAGGCAAGAGAAGCAGAAATAAAAACACAGCAGGAACAAATGGAGATAGAGAGGCAAAAGCGGGAAGAAATATCAAGAAAAAAATGGAAAATGCCTCAAATCTGGAAATGCAGGCGATCAGCTGGTATTAGATGAAAAAAATTTGAGGAAAAGTATTTCAAAATATGAGGAAACGAAGAAAATTTTGGAAGAAGTAAATGCTGATGGAAATTTTTGGGAATCAAGCGGCTAAGATTGAAGGTTTAAATAAAAAAAATCGAAAAAAAGTGAAGGATATTTGCTGAAGAAAAAAAGGGAGAAGAGGATCTTAAAAATAAAAAAATGGCAGGATGCTATGGAAAAAGCTTACGCAGGCAAAGGAAAAGCTGGAAAAAAAGTTGGAATAAAAGCAAGATGAATTGGAAAAAAATAGGGAAAAGAACTGAAAAGGGCTGTGAAAAAAAGCAAATAAGAAATGGTGGCAGTTCTGGAAGATTTTTTTAGAGAAAGCTAAGATTAAAAAAATTGAATAACAATAGTATTAGTTAAAAAAAATTATGACAGTTTACTATTTAAATGGAAAAATGATACAGGATAGGAGGGGAAAATGGTAAAAAGCGTAAAATTAAAAACTTTCTTTTTTAAGGAATATGCACAAATTGCTGAAAAAAATACGTATTCGGCATATATTCCGAATGGGAACAGGGGAATCTGGTGCATTGCTGATTTTGAGGAAAAAAATTCAGAGGCGAGAAAATGTGGAAATTGAGGGAAAAAAATAGGAAGTAGCGGTATTGAGAGTAAAAATAAAAAAAGAATGTAAAAAGGAAGAATTTGGCAAAGGCTGGAGTTCATAAAGTTATTGAAAAAAATATTTGGAAAATGGTGGTTTTTCAACGGAAAATATGAAAAAAATTATTCAATCTTCTAAAGATAAAGTAATTTTTTTGAGAAAAAGTAAGTTTTTTTAAAGTTGAAAAAAAATAATGAAAATGATTTTTGTTTCAAAAGATTTTTTTATTCGCAAATTGTTGTTATTATTGACAAAGATGATATGATTGCGGGAAATATGGGGAAAACGGAGCTTGCTTTGTATCGGGAAAAATAGGATTGTGGAAAAAAATATGTGGAGAGGAAATTAAGAGAGTAAAGTTACAGAAAAATGATTATTTGCTGGCTGGAAGTCCTGAATTTTTGGAAAAAAATATTGATGAGAATGAGATTGAGGAAGTTTTTGTTGATTTGAAAAAGTAAGGAGAATATTGAGAAAAAAATTTAAGCAGGAAAATAAAGGCTGCTGAAGTGAAATTAAAAAAAGTCATACCATTTTTTTGTCGATTTTTTTGTGGAAAATATTGAAATGGAAGATAGTGATGAAGAATTGGAAAGGGAAGTTGACAGAGAAAAATAAGAAAAAGGGAAATAGCTGTAAAGTATACGTTTTTTTAATGATAATATTTTTTTATTTTTGTTTATTTCTGTGGAGAAAAAAATATTCAAAGGGGAATCTGAAAAATTAGGAAGGAAAAAAATTTGGAAAGTGTGGTAGCTGGAAAAAAATTGGGGAAAAAGGCGAAATTGGTGGAAAATAATTTGATTGAAAAGATGGAAATTGAAAAAAATAAAATAATGAGAAAAGATAAAATTGGGCTGGAAAATGTTGAGAGTGCTGAGGAAAAAAAGATGGAGATGAAGGAGAAAAAAAGTAGGAGATGGAATTAAAAAGTGTGGAGGGGAAAAAAATAAAAAAATGCGGGAAATTTAGAAGTAGTTCAAAATATTGAAGAAAAATGATGGAAAAAGAAAAAAATTAAAAAAATAAAGTAAGCAAAGTGAAAATGGGTGAGAAGGAAAAAAAGTCAGAAAAGATGGGAAAAAGTTACTGGAAATGAAAAAAATCAAAATAAAAAAAAATTTTTAACGTAAATAATAAAAGTTTTAAAAAAAGATCAAAATTTAAAAAAATAACAAACTTTCACAACTTGATAAGGAAATTGAGAGGAACTGGAAAAATTTTGGGGCGTGATAGGAATGGAAATAATTTGAAGAAAATATAAAAAGGGAAAAGTGAGATGGATTTTTTTATTAAAGGGAACGATGTTGAATGGGAAATATAAGATTGTGAGTTATATGGCTAAGAGTGATTTTTTTCTAATATTTATTTGACTGAAAATAATTTAGGGGAAAAAAAGTTGTTATTAAGGAGTGTTATCCTGAAAAAAATTGTTATGAGAGATGGGAAGGAAGTTTTTACGGAAAAAAATATAGGAAAGATTTTGAGAGATTAAAGAGATGTTTTTTGGAAGGAAAAAAATGTATTTTGGAGAAATTTAGAAAGAAGTCTAAGGAAATAGGGAAAAATTTCAAAATAATCTTATTAAAAATGGTGTTATTAAAATTCTGGATTTTTTTAGTGAAAATGGAACAAATTATATTGTTATGGAATATTTTGGGATTACTTTGAAAGAGTATATTTTTGGAAAATAAGGTTCAAGATGAAAAAAATAAATATAAATTATATTTTTGAAAAATATTTCTTAAAGTTGCAAGGGCTGTTTGTAAAATCCATAAAAAGGGGATTATTCATTGTGATTTAAAGCCATCAAATATTTTGGTTGATATTAGGGGGAATATTAGAATTATTGACTTTGGATCAAGTTTGAGAAAAGGGGAAAAGGTTGATTTTATTGAGGTTTCAGAAGGGTATTCGCCGATTGAAGTTTATTCAGAAAAAGGTTCAGATTGATGAAAGAGCTGATGTTTATTCGCTTTCGGCACTTTTTGTATTTTTATGCTTTGTGGGAAGAAAATTGGTGGGGCAGTTAAGAGGTTTTATAAGCCAGAATTGGAATTTGCAAGAGAAGTGATTTTAGGGTTTGAGAAAATTGGGAAATTTAAGGAAGTGGAAAAAATAATAAAAAAAGGATTGGAATTTGAAAGGAAAAAAAGATTTGGAAGTGTCAGGAAATGATTGAAAAGTTAGAATTATTAAATTTTATTTAGCGAAGGGTTTATCACCCTTACAATAAATAAAAATATATCTTCTGTTTTTTTAATTAGATTTAGTATGAGAATATAGTTCGTATAAAAAAAGTATATAATTTTATGTAAATGTATAAATTTATCGGCATAGAGATTTTTTTGTTAGAATTATATAAAAAGTTTAGATTTTTTTACAAATTCAATAAATAAAGGGAAAATATAGAGATGAAATTGTTTTATGAGGAAGAATTGCGGAGAAAATCCTATTATGAGATGTATCAGATTGCGATTGAGGAAAAGCTGGTGGATGTGCATTTGGAAACGCCTGCGAGAGAGGAGCTTATTACACTTTTGATGAAATATCGGGGAGTGAAGGCTAATTATTGTATTGACAAGTATAAAAAAAATGGGCTTGTAAATGTTCAGCTGCTTTTTTGACAGTAAACTTGGAGAGAGGATTCATCATGAGAATAAAATACGAGTACCGCACAAAATTATTTTGTATAAGGAGCTTGATTTGATGAGGGAGGACAATTATAAGATTGAGATTCCTGAAAATGTGAGCAGTGCAAATGTCTTTCTTATAAATGCAAATAATTATCTTTGTGGAATTTTTTTCAGCTGGAAAAAGGATTTGAAGAGCAGGAATAAATATTTTTTTGATTAGTAAAAAAAGAATTTTTTTAGAGTTGAGACATTGAGAAATAATAAGTTTTCGTTTTTTTATTTTTTTAAAGAAAATGACTTAAAAATTTATTCATGAATTTTTATAATTGGAAGGAAGATGAGCCATATCCGCTTTATCCGTATCAGATGGATTATTATAAAGTTGAAATTGAAAATTTTGTTGTAAAAAATCTGGAAACTACGAATACTCCGCTTTGTATTGATTTTGGGACTGTAAATACAGCTCTGGGAGCATATCTGGATAGAAATTATGTGAAGGATTTGCCAACTAATGATATTTTTGAATGGGAATGTTGTCATTGATGCGATAAACTATGTGAAATTTGATGATGGGGAAAGGCATTACCGTGAGATTTTTCCAACATTGGTTTATGTTGAAGATTGTAGCGATAGTAATAATATTAAGTATTCGTTTGGATATGATGTGGTAAGAAAATTGGAAAAAAATGATTATATTGTTAACGGATCGATTTTTTATAGTTTGAAAAAGGTGGGTGCATGAGCATAATAAGATGGAAAAAAAATTAATGATGAGTTTGGGAATATTTTTGTATGTAAAAAGAAAGGAAATAATAAAGGCTTATTTGAAATATGTTGTAAATCGTGCAGAATATATGTTTAAATGTAAATTTAAAAAAATTCATGCTTCCAGCCCTGTAAAATTGAAAGAGCAGTTTTTGACAATGTTTCAGGAAATTTTTTTATGGTTGAAAATAATTTTAATAAAAAGTTCTTATGAAAAAAATTATGAATATGAAATTATTCGTGAAAATGCTATGGATGAAGCTATTGCTGTGCTTTATAATACGATTGAGATACAGATAAGGAAGGGGAGGTATAAGGAAAATGAAGAATATAGTGCTTTAATTATTGATTGTGGTGGTGGAACTACTGATTTGGCAGCTTGTAAATATGTGATTAATAAGGACAGGATTTCATATTATCTGGATATAAGGACAAGTTTTGAAAATGGAGATGAAAATTTTGGGGGAAATGACTTGACTTATAGGATTATGCAGTTTTTGAAGATTGTGCTGGGAGCAAAGTATTCTGAGAATAGGACTGTTTCTGTTAATGATTTGATAAAATATGATAATGATATGATTTATAAAGTGATTGATGACAGCGGTGTTGATAAAATTTTTTTGAAAATATGAATTTGGAATATGAAAAATATGAGAAAAATAATACCGACAAAAATATTCACAATTTGAAAAATAAAATGAGCGAAGAATATCAAAAAAATACGAAATAATTTTTTTATATGCTTTGGGAAGCTGCTGAAAATTTAAAAAAAGAATTTTTTTACATCTGATGGAAGACTGCGGACACGTTTTGATGCACCTAGAAATTATGAAAAAAGGAATGACATTCATATAACGCAGTTAAAAAGCTGGAAAATTCACACTTATGAAAATGAAATATTTAACACAGTAACAGATTATCCAAGACATATTTTTACAATAAAGGAAATAGAAAAAATTGTAAAAGCCGATATTTACGGAATGCTTAGAAAATTTTTGAACACTTATTACAAGGAAGGGCTGCTTTTTGAGTATTCGTTGATAAAGTTGAGCGGACAATCGACTAAAATTAGTACATTTCAGGAAGTTCTGAAGGAATTTGTGCCTGGAAAAATGATAGAATACAAGGAACTTAGCCATCGTGATGATTATGAGCTGAAGTTGAACTGTCTGGATGGTGCTATAAAATATTTGGATTATAAACGGTTTGGGCATATAGATGTGGAAATTGTGAATGAAGTGCCACTTGTGCCGTATTCTGTGTGGGTGGAAAAATATGATGGGGAAAAGATTGAAATGATTCAGACTTCACGGAAGGCTGATATTCTGATTGGGCAAATTGACAAGAAAAGTTCGGCTGAAGAACTAAAAATTTATGTTTATAATGCTGAAGGGGAACTTAAAAAAGAGATGATCTACAAAAATGAGGATGACTATGAGGAAATGGATGCACAGGAAATCTTGCCAGAATTTGTAAATATTATTTCTCAAAATGATACTGATACAATTCAAAAATGATACAGTTAGATTTTTTTCGTTTACACTGATTTAAATAACTGAGGGATTTTTTTGTCGTGCCAATCCAAAGAAAGTCGATCAGCTTTATCTTGGACGTAAGCAATATTTTTCCTTATGAAGATAATTTAAGTGAAAATTCCTATTTTGATGGAAATCACTAAAAAGGGGAAAAAAATATTGAAAAAAAGATGAACTAATTTGGTTAATGCCGACGATTTTTATTTTTTTATTATTCTTTTTTTATGATAAAATTTTGTACACCTAAAATTAATAGAAAATATATTATTAGTAAAATAAAACGTGAAAATCTTGAACTTTTTTTGTAGATATGAAAGGAACTGTTGCTGCAAATAATGTTACTAAAAATTGGATTAGATGTAAATTTATCAGTTGATAATGTTTTATTTTAAAGCTGGAGATTTTTGTGAAAAAGGGCGATATAATAGTAAAATTTAGCGACTATCAGAAAAAGTGATATTAGTGAAAAAAAGAGCATTGCTAGTCGTAAAAAAATGCACAGTTGAGGAACCTGAAAAACAGCAGAAATTAGAAGCGGATGTGAATAAGAAAAATTCAAGAAGTAAAAAGGGGAAATAGATGGATTGGAGCTGGAAGTAAAAAAATGAGATGAAAAAAATGCTGTGTTAGTTCAGAGAACTGTGAGAAGTCCGTTTGATGGTTATATTGTAAAAATTAATGCTGTAAAGGGTGGAATTATAAATAAAAAAATGAGCCTGTAGTGGTTTTTGACGGAAAAAGAATGATCTGAAAATAATAAGTGAAAGTATGACAGATGAAAAAAATTAAAAATTTGAGTATTGGAAATATGGCTGAAATAAGTCTTTTTAGGAGAAAAATAAAAAAAAGCTGGAGAAGAAAAAAACACTTGAAGAATTAGTTGAAATTAAAAAAATGATAAAAGTGAAAAAAAGGTTTTTAAAAATAGAGATAATAAAGGAATTTAGATTTATTTTTCTGAAAGAAAAGTTATTGAGGCGGAATTATTTAAGATTAATAAAGTTGTAAATATGAATGTGCTTGAGTTTTTGCCAATTTCCTTTAAGGATTTATTTTTTTAAATGAGCAGGTGGATATTCGTGTTATTTATAGAAAGAAAGAGAATGTTTTAACTGTTTCTAAAAAAAGCGATTATTTTTTTAAAAAAATCAGAAAAAGTTATATTTATTTAATTGATAAAAAAATAATTTGGTTAGGGAAAAGGAAGTTTTTTGTTGGGGTGGATAATGGAGAAAAGATTGAGATTTTTTTGGGATGAATATTGAGGAAGGGATGGAAATTGTGGAAAATCCTGATGATAAAATTACAAATAATGTAATTGTGGAAAGAAGAAATATTCAAGATGAAGAAATTGAAAAGAAAAAAAGAATAGAAAAAAATTAGAGAATGAAAATGAAAAAAATAGGAAATAAAATGGATGAAAATGAGAGGAGATTATTAGATTGAAGCAAAAAAATAATAGATTGAAATTTTTTTAAATTATTTGAAAGTAAATATTGGGTTTAATCTAGTAAAAAGATTTATAACGTATTCATTATTCAAATGGTATTTAGTAAAAAAATAAAAGATTTTTTTCACAAGGGTAAAAACCCCTTGCCAGTAAATAAATAAAATAAAGTTTTTTTAATTTGAATTGCCAATTTTGGTCATTTTTTTCCATCATCAGTTATAGAAAGTCCATTTCCGTTTGGAAAATCAGATTTATTTAAGGAAATTATTTTTTTGATAACTAATTTTTTTCTGAGTCTATGAAAGAGCCTAAACTTCCGTAAGTTTGTCTTACAGGAATAATCTCTCCAGAGATAAAATTCCCGTTGCTGTCTATTTTAATTTTTAAAAAAATTGGAGAAAGCCCTATAGAACCTGAAATATTTATCTTTCCAAAAGTTGCAAAAATTTCCGCCACTGTAGGAAATAAATTTATTTTTTTGTAAAGCTCGGCTACTCTTGTAACGTGCGATCTTGTCCAAAAACAATATCTGCTCCATTATCTATCGCAAAATGGGCAAATTCATATACATTTCCCCGATCTTCCCCATGAAAAAAATTTCGTGATTTCGAGTAATATGTTCTGCTCCAGCACCTTCAGCACCGCCGTGAAAACATGACAATTACAATATCAACTTTTGACTTTAATTCATAAATAAGTTTTCTTGCATAATTGTAGTCATTCAATTTTACAGTGGCTGAATTTGGAGCAAAGGAAATAAATCCAAATTTTTTTACCATCTTTTTCTAAAATTGAACTTTCAGCAATATCTTTAATTCCAGAATATTTTTATATTTAAATTATCAAGATTTTTTTAATAGTTTCCCTAATTCCAGTTTCTCCAAAATCATTGCTATGATTATTAGCAACACTCAAATAATCAAATCCAGCTTGCTTTAAATATTTTCCATATTTTGATGGCATGCGAAAAGCATAACATACATTTGGATTATCACAGCTTTTCGGAGTACCGCCATTATCAAATAACGTTCCTTCCAGATTTCCCACAGTAATATCTGCATTTTGAAGCACATCTTGAGTATTTTTCAAAATATTTTCATCATTTTTTGGAAGTAAATCAGATGGATAATTTGAGCCAAGCATTATATCTCCAACTCCAATTATTGTAAATTCTGATTTTTTTCATTTGTTTTATCATTTCCATTATTTTTTTAGAAATATTTTTTGATTCCTAATATTTTTTTCGGCATTAATAAATCTGTTTCTAAAGTTTTTTTGAAAAAAAGGGCTTGTAATAATTAATGCAAGTGCAAAAAGCCAAAATAGCAAATAAAAATTAATAGTATATTTTTTTCATTTATTAAATCCTTTTCATAGTTTATTAGTAGTCATTACAAATAAGCAATTTAGCAATTTCTTGGCAAAGGATCAAGTTTTTTTGTTACCTGATAAATAAAAATTGCAATATTAATATATTTTACATATATTTACTGTAAAAAAAGCAATATGATTCATAAAAAAATAATTTTTAGAAGAGAAAAATATTCTTTACATTTTTCTGTTTTTTTCTATTATACTTTAAATATGTAAAAACAAAAAAAATTGGAGGATAAATAAATGAAAATTGCTGAAGCTCTTATTTTACGTGCTGATATTCAAAAGAGAATTGCACAGCTGAAAACAAGACTTAATAATAATGCCAAAGTTCAGGAAAATGAAGAACCTGCTGAAAATCCTGAACTTTTATTAACTGAATTAGAAAATTTGATTTCGCAGTTAAATGATTTAATAGTAAAAATAAATAGAACAAATACACTTTCAAAAATTGATGGAATTTCATTGGTGGAGTTAATTGCAAAAAAAGATACGCTTTCACAAAAAGCAGGAATTTTGCGTGAATTTATTGAAATTGCAAGCCAAAAGGTGAATTTGTATTCTACAGCGGAAATAAAGGTTTTCAGTACGGTTAATGTGCCTGAACAGCAGAAAAAGCTGGATAAATTGTCTAAGGAAATTCGGGAAACTGATACAAAGTTGCAACAGGCTAACTGGACTATTGACTTAGTTGAAGAATAAAAAATAGTGTATTTAATATTGTAATTTATAAAAATAAAAAGATTTTTGGTGTAAATATTTTTAAGGTGAACATAAACCTTTGGATATTAGGGGAAAAATATCCTACAAGAATGAGTAATGCGGGGAAGTTACAAAAGTTATGATTAATCCCAGTATTGTTACATCTGTACGAATTATTGTAATTGTTACTACCATATGTTAATTAATAATATTGAGGCTGGGTTGCGGGAATGGTTTTGCTATGTAGAAATTTATAAGGAGAAAAAAATTTTATGAAAAAAAATAGGGCTTGTGCCACGTTTGATTATTTCGATTGTGCTTGGTATTTTTACTTGGATTAGTTTTTGCCAAGTCCGATTATAAGGATTTTTTTGTCACGTTTTTCGCTCGTTGTTTAGTAAATATTTGTCGTTTATTATTCCATTTATGATTATTGGATTTGTTGTAACTGGAATTTCAGATTTACGTCATGGAGCGGGAAAATTGCTTGGAATTACAACTTTACTGGCTTATCTTTCTACAATTGTTGCAGGTACGCTTTCGTATCTTATGGCAATTAGTATTTTCCCGAAAATTCTTAACTTTGCTTCGTTTACAACGGTGGAACATCCTGAAAAGAATCTTTTGACAGCTTATTTTGACATTCCAGTTGCACCAATGTTTGATGTAACTTCAGCGATTATTTTTGCATTCATAATGGGACTTTCGATTAGCTGGCTTAGAAATAATGGAGAAGGGCAAACTACATATAACCTTTTTCGAGAATTTTTCAAAGATAATTACAAAATTGTTAAGCACATCAATTATTCCGTTGCTTCCTGTCTATATTTTTTTGGAACATTTATGAATATGACTTACAGTGGACAAATTTTTTTGCAACGCTTTCAATATTTTTTTAAAGGTATTTATTTGTGTAATAATTTTGCATATTTTATATACTGCAGGTTTATTCATATTTGCTGGCGGGCTTTCAGGAAAAAATCCATTTGTCTGTATGAAAAATCAGATTCCTGGATATTTTACAGCTCTTGGGACACAATCTTCAGCCGCTACAATCCCAATAAATATTGAATGTGCCAAAAGAAACGGAACATCGCCTGAAATCCGTGAATTTGTAGTTCCTTTATGTGCCACAATTCATTTGGCTGGAAGTATTATTACAATTACAAGCTGTGTTGTTACTGTACTTATGATGCACAGCATGTCCTACGGAATTTCAACAATTTTTCCGTTTATAATGGTACTTGGAGTAGCAATGGTAGCTGCGCCTGGAGCGCCTGGAGGAGCAATAATGTCTGCACTTCCATTTTTAGGAATGGTTGGAATTGCCTCAAGCAGCCCAATGGCTTCACTCTTAATCGCACTTTACATAACACAGGATAGCTTTGGAACAGCGGCTAATGTTTCTGGAGATAATGCGATTGCCATTATAGTTGATTGGATATATCATAAATTTATAAAAAAATAAAATTAGTATGATTGAAAAAGTAGAAAATTTATGCTATAATTAACCCATAAAGGTAATGGATATACTCCATTTTAAGGTAAAAAAATAGCGGAAAAAAAATATCTTCTTCTTAGTTGAAGGGGGTATTTTTTTATGTTATAATATTTCTGGGTTCGCTACCCAACCTTGAAATGGAGGGAGGTGAATAGTAATGATGAATGGTGATGTTGTTACTTTCATTGTTATGGTTATAATTTTGTATATAATCTTTAACAAATAGATGACAAATTGCCATTTTTTTGCCTCCAAGATCTGCAGGAAATTATAACCTGCAGGGTTTTTTTCCATAAAAATTATAAATATAATAAATTTTAATGAGGAATAGCAGGAAATAATAAAAAAAGTGAATTACTAATTAATTTTAGTTTTTTTCACTTTTTATTATGTTATTTTTTTGTTTTTTTATATTAGTACCATAAAAGGTTAATTCCATTTTCCTTACATGTTTTTACGATTTCTGGTGTCCATACAGAAGCTTGAACTTCTCCAATGTGGGCTTTTTGTAATAAAAACATGCAGATTCTTGATTGCCCGATTCCTCCACCAATTGTTAATGGTAATTCATCGTTTAGAAGCATTTTGTGGAAATTAAGATTTTTTCTTTCTTCCAGGTTTAATTCTTTTAATTGACGTTCTAATGCGGCTTTATCAACACGGATTCCCATTGAAGATAATTCTAATGATCTGTCTAAAACTGGATTCCACATAATTAGATCTCCGTTTAGTTCCCAGTCATCGTAATCTGGGGCACGTCCATCGTGTCTTTTTCCAGAATTTAACACTTTTCCGATTTGCATAATGAAGATTGCCTTGTGTTCTTTTGCAAATTTGTCTTCTCTTTCATTTGGAGTTAATTCAGGATATAAATCTTCTAATTCTTGAGAAGTAATAAAAGTAACTTCTTTTGGCAAGAATTTTTCAAATTTTTTTCAAATTTTTTTCAGTCAATTCTTTTTCTGTATTTAAAAAGGCTTGATATATTTTTTTAACAGTTGCTTTTTAAAAAGTCAATATTTCTATCTTCTTTTGAAATAACTTTTTCCCAGTCCCATTGGTCAACGTAAATTGAATGCATATTATCTAAATCTTCATCTCTTCTGATAGCATTCATATCTGTATAAATACCTTTTTCCTTCTTCAACGCCATATTGCTTCAATGCAATTCTTTTTCCATTTTGCAAGTGAATGCACAATTTCCAATGTTACATCTGGCATTTCCTTCGTTTCAAAAAGCCACAGGACGCTCAACGCCATTCAAATTATCATTAATCCCAACAGACTTTCTAACAAACATAGGTGCTGAAATTCTTGTTAAGTCTAATGCTTTTTGCAAGTTCTCTCTCAAAAACAGTCTTTTGCAGCTTTTTATTGCAATTTCTGTTTCCATGATTCCATATTTTTGGATCATAATTTTTTTGGAATTATAGTTTTTTGACATATACTCTCCTTCTTTCTCAATTTTTTTATTCTACCCTATAGATGTTATCAAAATTATTATCTATTGTCAAATTTTTTTAAATTGAGCCTATTTAAGTTATTTTTTTAAAGAAATAATCCTTTTTTTCTATTTTTTTCTAAATGGAATTTAATATAAAAATATTGTTTTTTTAGTATTAATATTTGAATTAGTTATAAATATATATTGTAATGATTATAAAATTATGATAAAATTAAATAAAGAATTTTTGAATAACAAAAATATTAATAGCTTTTATACTAAATATGTATATATTTAGAATTATAGAAAAAAACTTAAAAAGTTAAAATATCAAGAATGGAGGAAAAAAATGGAAAAATATATCTAAAGATAAATTATTAAGTATGTATGAATCAATGTTAGATATTAGAAACTTTGATTTGAAGGTAAATCAACTTGTAAAAAGAGGGATGGTCCAGGAATGACACATTTGTCAGTTGGAGAAGAAGCGGCAAATGTTGGAGCGATTGCGGCGTTAAATCCTGATGATTTTATAACGCTCTAACCATAGAGGACATGGGCAAGTTATTGCAAAAAGGGATTGACTTGAATGGAATGATGGCTGAGATTATGGGGAAAGCTACAGGAACTTGTAAAGGTAAAGGTGGTTCAATGCATATTGCCGATTTAGAAAGTGGAAATTTAGGAGCTAACGGAATTGTTGGTGGAGGACACGGAATGGCAGTAGGAGCAGCTTATACTCAAAAAGTTAAGAATACTGGAAAAATCGTACTGTGTTGTTTTGGAGATGGAGCTACAAATGAAGGAAGTTTTCATGAAGCTATGAACTTGGCATCAGTTTGGAATGTACCAATTATTTTTTATTCAATTAATAATGGGTATGGAATAAGTACAGATATTAAAAAAGTTACAAATGTAGAGCATATTTATCAAAGAGCAGCAGCTTATGGAATTCCTGGATATTTTATTGAAGATGGAAATGATGTTTTGGCAGTTTATGAAACATTTAGAAAAGCAGTGGATGATGTAAGAGCAGGAAAAGGTCCTGTTTTAATTGAAAGTGTGACATATAGATGGTTTGGGCATTCAAGTTCGGATCCTGGAAAAATATAGAACGAAAGAAGAAGTGGATTCTTGGAAGGCAAAAGATCCAAACATTAAATTTAGAAATAGATTGATTGAAGAAGGGATTGCTACTGAAGAAGAATTAACTAAATTGGAAGAAAATTCAAAACAAAAAAATTGAAGAAGCAGTTGATTTTTATGAAAAACAGTCCAGAACCAACTCTTGAATCAGCATTTGAGGATATTTTTTTGCAGATTAATTAAAGTGTTTGTTACTAAAAAGAATTTTTTTGGGAATTTAGTAAAAAGATATTGATTTAAAAAAATATAAATTTCGAAAAAAAATTCTAAGAGAGTTAAATTAGGAAAATAGTGTTTGAAAAAAAGAAGAGATAAAAAAACTGGGAGGAAAAAAATAAATATGGAGACAAAAATTAATGTCTGTAAAAGAGGCAATAATTACAGCAATGTCAGAAGAAATGAGAAGAGATGAAAATGTATTTTCTATGGGAGAAGATGTTGGAATATTCGGAGGAGATTTTTGGAACTTCGGTAGGAATGTTGGAAGAATTTGGAGAAGAGAGAATTAAGGATATGCCTATTTCAGAATCAGCAATTTCAGGAGCAGCTATTGGAGCGGCAATGACTGGTTTAAGACCAATTGTAGACGTAACATTTATGGATTTTATCGTGTATATGATGGATAATATTGTAAATCAGGCGGCTAAAACTAGATATATGTTTGGTGGAAAAGGAAGAGTACCAGTGACATTTAGATGTGCGGCAGGAAGTGGAGTAGGTTCAGCAGCACAACATTCGCAATCATTGGAGGCTTGGTTTACGCATATTCCTGGAGTGAAAGTAGTTGCACCTGGAACACCTGCAGATGTGAAAGGGTTGTTGAAAGCAGCTATTAGAGATAATAATCCAGTAATTTTCTTGGAATATAAAGCGCAATATAATATGAAAGGTGAAGTTCCAACAGATCCTGAATTTGTTATTCCTTTAGGAAAGGGAGAAATAAAAAGAGAAGGTACGGATATTACAATAGTAAGTTACGGAAGAATGCTTGAAAGAGTATTGAAGGCAGCAGAAATAGTGGCTGGAGAAGGAATTAGCGTAGAAGTGGTAGATCCTAGAACATTGATACCATTAGATAAAGAGATAATTTTGGATTCAGTTAAGAAAACAGGAAGAGTTATTTTAGTGAATGATGCTCATAAAACAAGTGGATTTATTGGGGAAATTTCAGCAATTATTTCAGAAAGTGATGCATTTGATTATTTGGATCATCCAATTGTGAGATTGGCTGGAGAAGACGTGCCTATGCCATATAATCATACTTTAGAAACAGCGATGATTCTGAGTGTTGAAAAAAATTGTTGATGCAATTAGAAAAGTAAAAAAAATAAACAATAGTAGAAGGTGAAAAAAATAAGATGGAAAATAGCAAATTGAGAGCTACACCTGCTGCGAGAGATTTAGCTAAAATGATGGGAATAGATTTGTTAAATGTTAGAGGCAGTGGAGCTAAAGGTAGAATTCATAAAGAAGATGTGGAAGAATTTAATTTTGAGAAAAAAGTGAGAATTACTCCGTTGGCTAGTAAAAATAGCACAAGAATATAATATTGATTTGAGTACAGTAGAAGGTAGTGGACATAACGGGAAGATAATGAAAGAAGATATTTTTGAATATCATTGCTAAACCGAAAGAAACTGAAGAATTGGCAAGACATGAAAAAGCGATATTGGCTGAAAAAGAACAAGTAGAAGAAGCTGATATTGAAGTTGTTCCAATGTCACCGATGAGAAAAGTAATTGCAAAAAGAATGTCAGACAGTTACTTTACGGCACCTACATTTACATTAAATTATGAAGTTGATATGACAGAATTGATTTCATTGAGAAAAAAAGTTATGGATACAATTATGGAAAAATACAGGTAAAAAGATAACTGTAACAGATTTAATTTCGTTTGCTGTAGTTAAAACATTGATGAAACACAAATATGTAAATTCTGAATTGTCTGCAGATGGAACACAAATTACATTACATAATTATGTAAATTTATCAATTGCTGTTGGAATGGACGATGGACTTTTTATGCTCTGTAATTAAAGGTGCAGATAAAAATGTCATTGAGTGAATTGGTAGTTGCGTCTAAAGATATTATTAAAAAGGCGTTGGCAATGAAATTGAGTCCTTCTGAACAAAGTGGAAGTACGTTTACAATTAGTAATTTGGGAATGTTTGGAACGCAAAAGTTTTAATCCTATTATAAATCAACCAAATTCAGCAATTTTAGGAGTTGCTGCGACAGTTGAAAAACCAGTAGTTGTAGATGGAGAGATTGTAATTAGACCAATAATGACAATGTGTTTAACAATTGACCATAGAGTTGTGGATGGACTTGCTGGAGCTAAATTTATGCAAGATTTGAAGAAATTATTGGAAAATCCATTGGCAATGTTAATTTAGAAAATTTGAAATACTATAAATACCATTAAATAAAATAAAGGAAGTGAAATAAATGGCAGTAGAAGTAATTATGCCTAAAGCTGGAATAGACATGACAGAAGGGCAAATCGTGAAATGGAACAAAAAAGAAGGGGAAAAAGTAGAAGAGGGAGAAATCTTACTTGAAATAATGACTGATAAAACAAGTATGGAATTGGAGGCAGAGGCTTCAGGATATTTAATTAAAGTGTTGAAACAAGATGGAGAAACTGTGCCAGTTACGGAAGTTATTGGGTATATTGGAGCTGAAGGAGAAGAAGCACCAACAGGAGCAGCACCTCAAGTGGCACCAGAACCAAAAGCAGCAGAACCAGTGGCAGCAGCTCAACCAGCAGCTTCAACTTCAAATGAACCAAAAGCACCAAAAGGTGACGATGAATTTGATGTAGTTGTAATCGGTGGAGGACCTGCAGGATATGTAGCGGCAATTAAAGCAGCACAATTAGGTGGAAAAGTAGCGATTGTGGAAAAAGTTCACTTTGGAGGAACTTGTTTGAATAAAGGATGTATTCCTACGAAAACATTCTTGAAAAATGCTGAAATTATCGAAGGAATCGAAATGGCTGGAAAAAGAGGAATTATCTTGGAAAATGATAAGTTCACAATTGATATGCCAAAAGTTGTTAAATTGAAAAATGATATCGTAAAAACATTGACAAACGGAGTTCAAGGATTATTGAAGAGTAATGATGTTAAGATTTATAACGGTATTGGAAAAATAAATGTTGATAAAGATGTTGTTGTTACAAATGATAAAGGTGAAACAGTATTGAGAACTGATAAAATCATTTTAGCAGGTGGTTCAAAAGTAGGAAGAATCAATATTCCAGGAATTGATAGTCCAAAAGTATTGACAAGTGATGATATTTTAGATATTCAACAAATTCCTAAATCATTAGCTGTAATTGGTGGAGGAGTAGTTGGAATTGAGTTGGGACAAGTGTTTAATTCATTTGGTTCAGAAGTAACTGTTGTGGAAATGATGGATAGAATTATTCCTGGTGTGGATAGAGAATCTTCTGAAACATTGAGAAAAGAATTAGAGAAAAAAGGAATGAAAATCTTGACTTCAACTGCAATTAAAGAAATTGTTGATAATGGAGATACGTTGACAATTAAAGTTGATGGAAAAGATGACATTGTGGCTGAAAAAGCATTGTTGTCAATTGGAAGAGTACCTGATTTAGAAGGAATTGGGGAAATTGACTTGGAATTGGAAAATGGTAAAGTTAAAGTGGATAAATATATGGAAACTAGCGTTAAAGGTATTTATGCGCCTGGAGATATTAATGGAACTAGAATGTTGGCTCATGCGGCATTTAGAATGGGAGAAATTGCAGCAGAAAATGCAATTCAAGGAAACCACAGAGCAACAAGATTAGAAACAAATTCTTCAGCTTCAATTTATACTATACCATCAGCAATTTATACTGTGCCAGAAGTAGCAATGGTTGGATTGACAGAAGAACAAGCTAAAGAAAAATATGATATAAGTGTAGGAAAATTCGCATTTGTAGGAAATGGTAGAGCGTTGGCATCAGGAGAATCTGCTGGATTTGTAAAAGTTATTGCTGATAAAAAATATGGAGAAATTTTAGGAGTTCATATTGTAGGGCCTTCAGCTGCTGAAATCATTAACGAAGCTGCAACATTAATGAAAATGGAAATTACAGTTGATGAAGTAATTAAGACAATACATGGACACCCTACTTATTCAGAAGCATTATTTGAAGCATGTGCAGATGTTTTAGGAGAAGCTGTTCATTTACCTAAAAAGAAAAAATAGAATGAAAGAAGGCTAGTTACTATGATTTATTAAATAGTGCAAGAACACTCGCGACTTTAGTCGTGAAATGAATTGCACGAAAATTTTAGTAAGCATATAGGGAAACTTGTATGTAGACACGGAGCAAAACCGTGCAACAAAGAAACTGAATTGCTGGGAACTCTTAAAGCTAGTATAACCACAACATAATACCTTCGTTCAAATATGGTATAAGTGTGAAGGTAGCGAAAGCAGAAAAAATATACTAGATGGTGCAAGGTTAAATCCTAAACATTATGATAATAGACAATCAGCAGCTAATCCTGAAAAGGAAAGTTCAACGACTATCCCTCGTGAGGGGAGTACAATACAAGCGATAGGTATTGGAAGTGGTTTCGCCTAAGTCCTTGAAATAGGATATGGATAAGATATAGTCTGTGCTTGTTAGAGATAACAAGAAGTTCATAAGGGAACTGCATAAGTAGTAGCGAACTTATGTGAACGACACTTCCCACTGTTGTGGGGTTTTAAAAACTTTAAAAATAAATAAAAAATATTACTTTTTTGACAGATAAAATGTAGAATACATGGTATAATATCTCTGATGAAAAGGAGGTGATTATATATGTATTTAACATTGAAACAACAGGTAAAACATCTTAGTAAAAAGGAGTTTAGGAATTTAAAACATTTATCTCATATAGCCAAGAACTTAACTAATGAAGCTATATATAATATTAGACAGTATTATTTTAATAAGAAAAAGTATTTAAGTTATAGTGAAAACTATAAAATGCTTAAAAAAATAGTGAAAACTATAAGAAGTTAAATTCTAATATGGCTCAACAAATTCTAAAAAGAAGTAGACGGAAGTTTCAAATCATTTTTTTGGACTTTTTGAAACTTGCTAAAAAAATGGTCAATATGATAATAAAAAAATAAAATTACCTAAATATCTTGATAAAGATGGTTTTACAACTCTTGTTATAGGTTTTGTAAGATTAAAAGATGATATTCTGATAGTTCCTTATTCAAATTCGTTTAAGAAAAACTCATCAGGAAGTTAAAATTAAGCTACCACCAGTATTAAAAGGCAAGAAAATAAAAGAGATTAGAATAATACCAAAACAACATTCTAGGTACTTTTGAAATTCAATACATTTATAAAGTAGAAGAAGTTCAAAGGGAATTAAATAAAAAAACAATGCGCTAGGAATTGATTTAGGCATAGACAATCTATGTACTTGTGTTACAAATACTGGAGTTTCATTCATAATAGATGGTAGAAAAATTAAAGTCAATTAATCAATACTATAATAAGATAAATGCAAAATTACAAAGTATAAAAGATAAGCAAAAGACCTCCCGCACAACATTAAGGCAAAAGAGAATAGCCAGAAAGAGAAATAATCGCATAGAAGATTATCTTTCAAAAGCAGCAAGAATAATAATAAATTATTGTCTTAATAATGATATAGGAAAAAGTAGTTCTAGGACATAATGAGGATTTTTCAAAGAAATTCAAATATAGGAAGTATAAATAATCAAAAATTTTGTAAATATACCATATGGAAAAATTAAGAGATAAATTAATATATCTATGTAAACTATATGGAATAGAATTTAAACTGCAAGAAGAGAGTTATACATCAAAAAGCAAGTTTCTTTGATGGAGATGAAATTCAATATATGATAAAGAAAAATCAAAAAGAATATATATTCAGTGGAAAAAGGATAAAAAGAGGACTATATCAAACAAGCACAGGTAAACTCATAAATGCGGATTGTAATGGAGCATTAAATATATTAAGAAAAAGTAAAGTTGTGGATTTAAGTGTCCTATACAATAGAGGTGAGCTGAATACGCCTAAAAGAATAAGGGTAGTGTAAAGCTATCAAACTTCTTAGAAGATTTTTGAATATTTTTAAAGATTTTAGAACCCTGCGACTTTAGTCGTGGGAGGTTCAGTATATTAGTAAAACTCACGATACGGCATTTAATATTGCTATGGAAGAATATTGCTTTAAAAAATTAAAGGATGAAGATGAAATATTTTTACTTTGGATAAATGAGCCTTCGATAATTGTTGGGAAGTATCAGAATACGATTGAGGAAATTAATACGGAATATACGAGAGAAAAAGGGATTCATGTAATTCGTAGAATTTCTGGTGGAGGAGCAGTTTATCACGATTTGAATAATTTGAATTATACGATTATTTCTAATAGAGATAAAAATAAGGAAGGTTTCAATTTTAAAGAATTTTCAAAACCAATAATTGAAACATTGGCAGAATTAGGCGTAAAAGCTGAGTTTACTGGAAGAAATGACTTGGAAATTGATGGACAAAAATTTTGTGGAAATGCACAGGCTTACATAAAAGATAGAGTGATGCATCACGGTTGCCTTTTATTTAATGTTGATTTTAGTGCTTTGGGAGATGCTTTGAAAGTTTCTAAAGATAAAATTGAGTCAAAAGGTGTAAAATCTGTTAGAAGTAGAGTTACAAATATATTGCCTCATTTGAAAACTCCGATTACAGTTGAAGAATTTGGTGATAAAATTATGGAATATATGAAAAAACAGTATCCAGATATGAAAGAATATGTTTTCAGTAAGGAAGAGTTGGATTATATTGCAAAAAGAGCTGAAATTAAAAAGAAGTTGGGAATGGAATTACGGAGAGTCGCCAGAATTTAATATAACTCGAGGTAAAAGATTTAAAAATGGAAAAATCCAGATCTTTGCCACAGTTGAAAATTCTAGAATTAAAAATATTAAATTTTATGGGGATTTCTTCGGGAAAAATGAAGACTTGAGTGAAATTGAAAATCTTTTGAAAGATGTGAAATATACGAGGGAAGATGTTAAGGAAAAATTGGAAATGGTTGATATTGGGGAATATTTTTCTAAATTTACAGTGGATGAAGTTGTGGAAGTTATTGTAGAATAGGGATTGATTATGAAATATTTTTTTAGCAAGGGGTAAATCCCTTGTTTTTAAAAAATTTTTTTATTATATCATATTTTCAGAAATTATCAATAGTTTTTTTGGAAAAAGTGTAAAGAAAAAAACTTGACAATTTATCAAAATTTTTGTATAATCATATTGCATTTAAAATAATGAGTTTTTAAAAATTATTGAATAGTATGGAGGTAACATTTAATGTTAAAATTAAGATTGACAAGATTAGGAAGAAAAAAAGTTCCTTTTTATAGAATAGTAGCTATGGAGGCTTTATCTAGAAGAGATGGGAAAGCTGTTGCTTACCTTGGAACTTTTAACCCGCTTGTTGAAGATGACAAACAAGTAGTATTGAAAGAGGAAGAAATCTTGAAATACTTATCAAACGGTGCTCAACCAACTGAAACTGTTAAAAGTATCTTAACAAAAAGCAGGAGTTTGGGCTAAATTTCAAGAAACTAAGAAAAAAATAGTTCTGAAAATTCTTGATTCATAATTTATTTTTCCATTTTTTTGTTGTACTAGCAAGAGATTTTTGGTCTTTTGTTAGTACAATTGAGATGTAATTTTCATTTGAGGTTTGAATATTGCATTTCAAAAATATTTGTCCCTAATTTTTAGGGCAAAATTTTTTTAACAAAAGATAGCAAGAAGTCTCCGACTTCTATAAGTGGGAGATGAATTGCTTTTTTTGTAAAAAAATTGAAAAAAAGGATACATCCATGATAAAAATTTTTTTGTATAAAATATTGAGGAGAAATCATTAAAAATAATATTCAAAATCAAAAGGAGGTGTAATTTCATGAAATATAATTTAGCATTCAAATACAGAATTTATCCAAATAAAGAGCAAGAATTGTTGATAAATAAGACTTTTGGATGTGTTCGTTTTTGTTTACAATACAATTTTGTACACTGCGAATAAAAATTTATGAAGAAACTGGAAAAAATAAAATAATTACACCTGCCAGTTTGAAAAGTGGAAATCAATTTTTAAAAGAAGTAGACAGTTTGGCACTTTCAAATGCTCAATTAAATGTAAAACGATCGTTTACGAATTTTTTTCAGAAGAGAGCAAAGTTTCAAGGTTCAAATCTAAAAAGACTAGTGTTAAAAAGTTATACGACAAATTGTGTGAACAATTCGATACGAATTGAAGAAAATAAATATTTGATTTTTGCCAAAATTGAAAAAGAGTAAAATTAAAATATCATAGAGAAATACCGAAGGATTACAAGATAAAAGTCGGTAACATTGACAAACAGTAATGGAAATTACTACGTTTCTATTTTGACGGAATTTGAAAAAGAAATTCAAAAAATACCAAGTAGCGATAAAGTAATTGGGCTTGATTTTTCAATGCCTGAATTATTTGTCAGTTCTGAAAACCAAAGGGCTGATTATCCAAGATATTTTTAGGATGCTGGAGAAAAAAAATTGAAGAAATTACAGAAATTACAGAAATCATTATCAAGGAAAGTAAAATTTTTCTAAAAAAATTGGTATAGACAAAAAGTGAAAATATCAAAATTACATGAGTATATTAAAAATTGCCGAAGAGATTTTTTACATAAATTATCAAAAAAATTGTCTGAAGAATACAATGCTGTGATTGTCGAAGATTTGAATATGAAAGGGATGAGCTAGGCATTAAATTTTGGGAAAAGTGTAGGAGATAATGGGTGGGGAATGTTTTTGAGAATGCTTGAGTATAAACTGATGTTTTTAGGGAAACAATTTTTGAAGATAGATAAGTGGTTTCCATCGTCGAAAACTTGCAGTAAATGTGGAAATATTAAAGAGGAGCTGAAATTATCAGAAAGAAGTTATAAATGTGAGTGCTGTGGAATTGGGATTGATAGGGATTATAATGCGGCACTGAATATAAAAAACATTGGGAAATTGATGTTGGAATATTAGGAAATAAAAAGACAGGGTAGGAACTACCCGAAGAGCTTGGTAAATATATTTGGCTAGCAAAAGCAGGTACTTCCCAAGAAGCTCCCGCTTCTAAAAGCGGGAGTAGTTCACGAATAGATTTCAAATGAAATACTATTTTTTTATTTAAATAATGGATATGCTAAGTTTCACTTAGTATAGAAATTATTTTTTTGTGCTTAACATTAGGCAAAAGTTTAGAATAAAAGGAGTTAGAATTATGACAAACAATTTAAGGGTTTTAAAGAAAGAATTGAAATCTTTTGCAAAAAAAGTAAAAGATTTTAAATATACAGATTCTGCACTTATTACTTTTTTATTGACTGGGACGATAGAGCTAGGTGTTACATTGAATGCTCATGCGGCTCAAGATGAAATCGAAACGCAGAAAAAAGTAATTAATACGTCGATATCAGATATGCATCAGCAATTTAAAAGGGTGAAATCTGAAAATGATAAATTAATGAAAGATTATAACTTAGAGTTAATTCAATTAATGGAACAAGGAGATCATGTTGTAAAATCACCTTGGAGCTCTTGGCAATACGGAATTAACGCTATTTACAATGATTGGCAAGGACACTACAAAGGCCGTGGGGACAAAACTGCCGACGTAAAATACGAAAGAGATAAAACATTATCAAAATACAAATACAACAGAAATCCAGCCGAATCATATGGTTATGGAAATACGACAGAACTTGGATTGAAACAGGAACCAAATGCGGTAATTCCAGTATCGGCAAGTTTGACTCCATTGACACCGAAAATTAAAAATGCAAACTTATCATTAGATGTAGATTTGAGTAGTTTGCCTAATTTTCAACCTAGAACGATTGAAGCTCCAGAGGCACCTAATGTACAAGGACCGACTGCTAATATCAATATAAATTTATTATTGAATTCAGTTTCAAAAGGTAGTTGGCCAAATGTTTCGGCGATGAATGAAGGAAATTTTGGGCAAGGAAATGGAACAAGTAGTTATGTTGGCTATAATGGAGTTTTCGAAGGAATAACAGTCACTGATGGTATTATTGATGCAAAAAGATTTAGTAGAGCAAGTGTAGGTGATGTTAAGTATTCTGATTGGAAGTATACGGTTACTAATTTTAGAATAAAAAATACTTCAGATGCTCCTGTCGCTTCTACTGTTGCTGGTTTAAGTAATTTAGTAGCAGGAGGAGATTCTCCGTTAATTGCAACTCATACTGGTAGTGAAAAGAGAAAAAATGCACTGTTTCAAGTTTCATCAGGTGGAAAAAAGTCATTCATTATGAATAATGCAATTGTTAATTATACGAGTCAAGATTCTTCGGATTATACAGAAGAAGTCGTACACCAAGATATTCATGGTGGTCAAAATTCAAATGATGTAAGAAATTCGATTAACGCCACTGGTTATAGTGGTTTTATTAACGATTTTAATGATATTGTTAATACAAATGCTAATGAAAATGGAACTGCTATATCTGAAATATATAATGTACTTGGAAATAATAAAGATTTTAATATAACAGGATCTAGTGCTTCATTTTCCAATAGTTATTCACATTTAACTAATGGAATTACAGTTAATGGGATTATTATGAATAGGGGAAATATAAATTTAAATTCTACGGATGCCAAACATGCTGTTTTTGTTGTTTCTCCAGATGTTTATGATCCAAAATCTCAACAATTTTTTTATAATGGAAGTACAGGAAAAGTAACAACTGCTTCTCCAGAAACAGCTATGTTTTATTTCAATAATTCAAACCCTACAGCAGATAATATCGACAATAGGAAAACTAATAGACGGATGACAGTAATAAACAGAGGAACTATGGAAATGAATGGAGAATCATCAGTGGGTATCTACCAAGCTTCAGATAATGGTTCAACAGTACATGTGAATTTTTCTGATTCTTTATCACAAGGATCACAAGATATAGCACCTAATTTTATAACGAGTCCTACTGTAAGTTATCAAACAGCTCATTCAGGTAAAAAGATTAATAAAATTGATATGACTAATTTACAAAATGGTGATGATGTCGAGACACGTACTAAAAATCAAGCAATTGTGTTGAATGGAAATAAGAGTGCAGGAATATATATACCAGGTACTACCACTTTCGTAAACGGAGTTTTCTCAACGGAATTAAGAGGAAATGGTGTTGATGCTAGTGGTAATAAGGCAGGATCTGCAGGGATTTATACAAATTCTTCAATGGATTTACAAGCTCACTATATTTATTTGAATGGTACTCCAAATAACGGACAAAATAATGTTGGAGTATATACACCAAATGATTCAATAATTAATTTAGGATATGGTCGTATTAGAATTGATGATGGGAAAGAAATACAGGAATATTTTTGAATAATACTGCCGGTGTAACCGGTGTAATTCATTCTGAAAGTGACATGTTATTAAATGGTGGAGAGAGAAATACTGCTATTTATGCATCCGGACATAATAATCGAGGTATTGTTCAAGATGTTACAGTTAGAAGTATAAAAACTACAACTGCCACAAAAGACAATGTATTTATTTATGCAAAAAATGGCTCTAAAGTTAAAACTCATAAAGATTTAGGAGGTTTGGATGTAAAAAGTGGAATTTCAGCAAATCCATTAGCTTATAATTCATCAAATCCAGATACAACAGGACAAACAACAGGTGCTGTTTATGCAACTGATAGTGGAACAGAAGTTGATATTAGTAGAGATTTAACTAATAACTATAGAAATGTAACAACTGGGTTGAATGTCGATGTTACTGGTGCTGAAATTCAAAAAGTTGATTCAACCTCTCCAACTGGATATACAGGTACTGGAAAATATACAGGTTTTGGGTTATATGCTGATAATAATGCAAAAATAATAGCAAATAATAATAAAATTAAAGTTGAGAATGGTTCAACAGCAATAGCGGCTGATAACAATGCAACTGTAGATTTAAAAGGAAGTACAATCCATTATAAAGGAACAGGTTATGCTCTTTATACCGCAAATGGTGGTAAAATAGACATGAGTGATCTTGGATCACAACATTCTACTCTAGAACTTGCAGGAAGTTCAGTTGGATATGTAAATGATAGAAGTAATCCTTCTGTAACACTTACTGGTGCTACAATTGATATTCAAGATGATAATGTTATAGTAGCTGATTTAAGAGATAGTTCTACTGGTGTTGTCACATTGAATATTGATGATATTTCTCCAACTGTTGGAACAGGAAATTCATTGATGGAACAAGTATTAGGAGCTGGAGTAACTACAACATCTACAACAGGAGCAACCAAATATAAATATGCTTCAGTTGATGGAGGAGTATTAAATATTAACAAGAGTCTTGATGAAGCAAGTACTGTTACCGATTCTGACAGCGAAGTATTTACAAAAAGATTATTGTATCAAAATTCAAAAATAAATGTTGCTAATACTGGAGGAGTTAAGGCTAACTTAAATTCTACACAACTTTCAGATTTGAGTTTAAATTCTCCGATTGGTATTGCAATAAGTGCTAGTGGAAAATCTACAAGCAATAATGATACACAAATTAATAATGACGGTAAAATAGAAGCAAATAGAGTTGGAACAGGTGCTGGTGCTGCTGGATTGTATATAAATTATGGTAAAATTCACAATCAATCAAATGGTAGTGTTGAAGTTGAATTAACTGGTGGAAATAATAATGCAGTTGGACTATTTGGTACTAATGGTTCTGAAATTACTAATGATGGTACCGTAAAAGTTGGAGGTAAAAAATCTTTTGGTATTTTAGGGCTTGCCTATAGACTTGATACAAGTGGAAATATTGTAGATCCTTCAAAAGAAAGTTTTGCAACAAGTGGAACTCCAAGTGAATTTGGTAAAGTTACTATTAATAATAATAAAGATATAACAATGTCTGATGATTCATCAATTGGAATTTATGCTTTAAATAATACTGCTGGAACAAGTAGTGTAAGAGGGAATAGTGATATAAGAGCAACTAATACTTCAACAGGAACAATTACAATAAATGGAAGCAATAATGCTATCGGTATGGCAGGAAGTAAAGCTACATTGACAAATGATGGAAATTAATATTAATGGTACTAAGTCAGCAGGAATGTATGGAACTAATACAAGTGTTTTAACAAATTCAATAACAGGAGAAATCAACATTGCAGCAACTTCTGCCGGAAATGAATCAATCGGTATGTTTACTGATGATGCAAATACTCCAATAATTACAGCTGGTAAAATTAATGTTGGACAATCTTCTTATGGTATTTATGGTAAAAATGTAACTATGAACAATGGAGAAATTAATGTTGCAGATGATGGAGTAGGAGTTTATGCAACAGGAAGTAATGTAAATCTTAATTTAGGAAAAATTACAGTTGCAAATAATAATGCAGTAGGAGTTTACATTGCAGATGATGCCACTAATCCTGTTTCAACAACTGTAAATTCAAAAGTTGATATGAGCGTTGGAAATACTGATTCATTTGGATATTTAATAACAGCTTCTAAAAATGCGACAAACTTAACTACAGAAGCTCCAAATGATGTACATGTAGGAGAAAAATCAGTATATATTTATTCTAATGCAAACCAAGGTTTTGGAGGAAATATTATTAATAAATCAAATCTTGTAATGGATCAAAATAATGCTTATGGTATTTATTCATCGCAAGACTTCTCAAACCAAGGAAATATTGATTTAACATCTGGAGTTGGAAATATAGGTCTTTATTCTACACAAGGTGTAGGAACTAATACAGGATATATTAAAGTCGGACCTTCTAATACTTCTACAAAACAATATGGAATCGGAATGGCAACTGGATATTACAATGAAACAACAAAAGCAACTTCAAATCAAGGAACTATTATAAATGAAGTTGGAGGAGTAATTGATGTATCGACAGATAATTCAGTTGGGATGTACGCTGTTGGAGCTGGCTCAAAAGCAATTAATAAAGGTACAATTAATTTGAGTGGAAATAATACAACTGGAATGTATATTGATAAACATGCGGTTGGAGAAAACTACGGAACTATCCAAACAACACCAACTGCGAATGGAAAAGGAATCAAAGGGGTAGTTGTAACAAATGGTGGAGTAATTAAAAACTATGGAAAAATTAATATTCAAGGTGCTGAAAATATTGGAGTGTATGCGTTTAGAGGAGATGAGTCATCAAATGAAAGTTATGTACCTTATGAAGAATACGGAACACCTTCTTCAGGAACTGGTAATTTTTCAACAAAACCATATGAAGAAGGAACTGCTACGGATAGAAAAACAGTTGGAAAAGCATCAGTAAAAGTTCCACCTGCATCATTGCCAAGCGCAGTTTCTATATCAATAGATGGCATAGAATTAGTACCATCAAAAGTTGATACAAATATAGCTGCTCCTAAAGCACCAGAAGTAAAAATAACAGATTTATCTGGAATAACAACATTGAATTTAGCTACAGAACAAATGGATCATAATCATACTCATTCAAATGCAGAAATATCAAGCTTAGGAATGTATGTAGATACATCTGGAATAAATTATACAAATCCTATTCAAGGAATAAGCAATTTGCATGGACTTACAGATGTAGATTTAATAATGGGGACAGAAGTTACTAAATATTTAAATGCAAAAGCGATTCAAATTGGGGACAATATTTTGAAACCATATAATAGAGAATTGTCAACAGTAGTAACGGCAGGAGTTTCATTAAATGTAAATTCTTCAAGCTTAACTTGGATAGCGCAACCAGTACAAGGAACTTCAACAGCACCAATAAAAACAGTATACATGGTTAAAATTCCATATACAGATTTCGCAAGCAAAAACGATGTTGACACAGAACATTTCCTTGATGGTCTTGAACAAAGATACGGAGTTGAAGATATCCATTCAAGAGAAAAACAAATTTTCAATAAGCTGAATGACTTAGGAAAAGGTGAACCGCACATATTTGCACAGGCTGTAAATGAAATGAAAGGTTACGAATACTCGAACACTCAGCAAAGAATAAATGCAACTGGAAATGCGCTGGACAAGGAATTTAAATATCTATGGAAGGACTGGAGAAATCCATCTAAGCAAAACAACAAGATAAAAGTGTTTGGAATGAAGGATGAGTACAAGACAAACACAGCCGGAGTAATTGACTATGACAGCAATGCCTGGGGAGTTGCCTATGTTCACGAAGATGAAAAAGTTCAGATGGGTAAATCAAGCGGATGGTATGCAGGAGCAGTTACAAACAGATTCAAGTTCAAGGATCTAGGAAAATCAAGAGAAGACCAGACAATGGTAAAACTTGGAATCTTTTAAGACAATGTCGCCAAGAAAAAGACTACAACGGAGCACTGCAATGGACAGTCGCAGGAGACATCTTTGGAGGAATTAACAATATGCACCGTAAATACTGGGTTGTAGATGACACATTTGAGGCGAAGTCTACATACAGCTCTTATGGAGCGGCCTTGAAAAATGAATTGGGATACGACATAAGAATGAGCGAAAGAACACATTTGCGTCCTTACGGGGCATTAAAGATGGAATACGGAAGATTTAACGACATAAAGGAAAACTCTGGACAAATGCGGCTAGAAGTTAAAGGAACGACTATTTCTCAGTAAAACCTGAAGCAGGACTTGAATTTAAATATATTCAACCGTTAGCAGTAAGAACTCAGTTATCAGTAGGATTGACAGCGGCCTATGAAAATGAAATTGGCAAGCTGAATAAATTGAACCAGGCAAGAGTAAGATATACAACGGCTGACTGGTATAACTTGAGAAGTGAGAAGGAAGACAGAAGAGGAAATGGTAAATTCGATCTTAACATAGGTGTAGACAACACAAGATTTGGTGTTACGGTAAATGCCGGATATGACACTAAAGGAAACAATGTTAGAGGAGGAATCGGATTCAGGGCTATTTACTAATTCTGGATTGCTTTAAAAACAGAACAATATTAGGATTTTATGGCAAGGGGGAGGCTTCTCCTTGCCTGTTAAGATTAATAAAGATTTTTAGCGTAAATTTTTATAAAAAAATAGCACAAAAATTCATGATTAAAAAGCATAGAATAAATTGTGCTATTTTTTTATTTATAGAAAAATGATGTAGACTAGCCATAGGTTGTAGAATTTGCGGAAATGAGCAATCCTACAAAAAAATAAAAAAACATAGTAATTAATTGAAAATAATTATGAAATAAATATTGTAAAAATTTGTTCCTATTTTTTTAAAAAGGGATTTAGTATTAATTTTTGAATAGATTCAAGCATACTTTACAAACTTCCAAATTTGAAGTATAATAAAAAAATTAAAGAAAGGTTGATAACACAAAGAATCTTACTTCTTGGCAAAAAAATAAATAAAAAAATGAAAAAAACGATAAAACAAAAAAATAGATGAAATTTTAGAAAAAAATTTTTTTAATATGAGAACAATTAATAAGAGAATAACAAAGGAATCTTTAAATCAGAATAATGAAAAACTGAAAAAAATTTATGAATTACTAGGAAAGCCTTGTGAAAATAAGAAAATTGTTCATATTGCAGGGACAAATGGAAAAGGTTCAACAGCAACATTTTTTTGAAAAATATTTTTTTGCAGCCGGATATTCGGTTGCTAAATTTACTTCGCCGCATATTTTACGATTTAATGAAAGAATTTTTGGTAAATAAAGAGATGATTTCAGATGAGGATGTTGTGAAATATTGTGAAGCTGTTATGAATGTTCTGGAAGAAAATGGATTGCAGATAAATTTTTTTGAAATAACAACTTTTGTAGCCTTACTTTATTTTAAAGAAAAAAATCCTGATTTCATATTTCTGGAAACTGGGCTAGGCGGAAGATACGATGCCACAAATATTGTAAAAGTCAACAATAGCGGCTATAACAAATGTAAGTTTTGACCATGTCGCTCTTTTGGGAAATTCACTTGAAAAAATTGCAGATAGAAAAGCCGGGATTATAAAAAATGGGCAGCTTTGTATTTATGCTCAGAATTTGGCTGAACTGGAAGAGGCTGTGAAAAGGGAAACAGATAATTCGGTAAATGTTTTGGAAAAAAATATAAAGGTTTTCAAGTTGAATTGGATAATCAAAATTATAAAACAATTGTGAAAAATTGTTGAAAATGAAAAATGTTAAAAAGTCTGAAAAACATTGAAAAAAAATTAATAATAATAAAAATAATTTAGAAAAAAACATTTGTTTTGCCACTTTTTTTGGAAAAATTTCAAGCAAATAATTTTTTTAATTGCCTATGAGATTGCAAAAATTTATGGAATTAGTGACAAAGTTATTCAAAAAGGGGCTTGATGAAATTTCATTGGCTGGACGGTTTGAGATTTTTTTCAAAAAAATCCTGCAACAATTTTAGATGTCGCTCATAATGATGATTCTGTAAAAGTTTTGACAGAAAATTTGAACGAACTTTTTAAAGATGATGAAGTGATTTTTTTGTTCTTTCAGTACTTGGAACAAAGGATATTGCAAATATTTTTTAAAAGAATCTTGGAAAAAAAATTATAAAATTTTCATAACTTCCCTGAAAGAAGTTGCTTATGGGCTATCTGCCGAGGAAATAAAGAAAAAAATCTGGAAAATTCAAATATTTCTACAAAAAAATATTATTTTTTTGAAGATGATATTTTACAGGCTTATAATCAGGCAAAAGGAAATGGTTTTTGAAAAAGGATAATTCGTATAAGGCGATTGTAGTTTGTGGATCTTTTTATGAGATTGCGAAGTTTAAGAAATTGTTTTTTGTAATATTTTTTCGTAAAATAGTAAAAAAATAAATTATTAGGCAGATTTTTTTAGCAAAATTTGTGGAATAGAGAATTTTTAAATAATATTATTTAATAGGGGGTTAATGCCCCTTATTTTTTTAAATAAATTAAAAAAAATTAATAAAAATATTATCTCTTTTATTTTTTTGAAAAAAATATGTTATACTTATAATAGGGAAAATGTACTTTGATAATAAAAAGTTTAATACTAAATCTTGCTGGTAATCATAAATTTTAGTAGCTAGAAAGAACAGGTTATAATTTAAAAAAAGAGGAAAATATGGAAAAAAATATGCTATGTTCAGAGGAAAAAGTTGTGGATAAGTGGTATGATTTTTGACAAGAGGGCTCATTATCATATTGTGGCTGTGGATAAAAAAATGGGAAAAAAAGTATGATTTGGCAGTTAATATCGGGAGTATTTATGAGAAGAAAAAAATGAGATTATTTCTTCAAATTTGAGGGTATACTACAGGAAAAAAATTATTTTTTTGTGAAGAAAGTGTGATTTCTAAGATGCTGTTACAAGAATCTGGAATTACAGAATGTAATAAAGATTTGTGTTTGGATTATGTAAGAATGAAATTGTTTCCACATAATGAAATGATTCAGATGAAGGGATTTGATGAGAAACACGTGTATTTGACGGAGATTATTGAAAAATATGTTGAAAAGGCTAAAAATAATGATAATTATGAGGTATTTGCATTTGGAAGGCTTTATGCTAATGGGAAAGGGCTGCATGATATTCACTTAAATCAGGGGAGTACAGGTAAATTTAAAAAAAATGATGCCAAGTATTCAGATGGAGGATTATTTTTTAGGAATAGACAGAGTAATAGAATTATAGCCATATTTATTGCATTTGTTACTCAAAATCCAGATAAAAAGCATTTAAAAAGGGGAGTGTGATAAAAAAATGCCTATAAAAAAATATGATGAAACAAAACTTAAAATGAAAAAGGGAGGACTTCTGGAAATATTTTTTTATTTCACATGAAAAAGGCTAAAAAAATAATAATGAATTTACAGATTATTTGATAGATATTCTATCTAAAAAAACAGATGAAGAAATTTTTTTGATTTTGAAATAATTACTGTTGAGTTGATGCAGGAGAGCTATAACGAAAAGTTATGGTGCGCTTCGTATCTTGTAAATGGTGATACTGCGAGCTGGAGCTTTGATTTTTTTCAGACTTTGGCTTATTTCACAAGGGGAAAAAGATATTTTATTCAATTATGAAGAATCAGGATAATTTGTCAGAATATATAAATGTATCATTTGAAACAAAATTAATGACAAACTATTTTTGAAAATGAAAATTTTTGCTTTTTATTTCAGCTTATGCCTTTGCCAGAAAAAAACGATTCACATGAAATTTTTAAATAAAGAAAGTTATAAAATTAATGATAAAAACTATTTTTTTAGGGATGATTTTATTGATAATTATAATAAAAAAATTAAATGAATACAAAAGAAAAAAATAGGCTATATAAATAAAAAAATATCCAAAAAAATAACATTTCACTGGTGTACACAATTTCCAAGCAGTATGAAGGAAGTTTGTCCAGCTTTGTTTAAAAAAATGTATTTTTTAAATTTAATAAAAAAATTAAAATGATTGTTAAAAAAAGTAACAAAAAAATTCTTCTTAAAGGTTGAAATATTAACAAATATGTTTTTAAAAATATATGTAAATAAATTTTTAAGGAGGCAAAAATGAAAAAGTTTAAAAAAATGATTTTTTTCTTTAATGTCAAGTTTGTTGATACCAGTAGCGGTAGCTATTAATTTTACAGGATTTGGGCTTGTTAAATTACTGCAAGTGCCAATATTTCTTGATTCAATTGGAACAGTGTTTATCAGCCTTATAGCAGGATCTGGGTCGGAGTCGTAACAGCTGTTATTACAAGTTTAATTACAGGAAGTTTTTTTCTCCTGAATATTTTTGCATTTATACCAGTGGCGGTAATTATGGCGCTTACTATGGGATTTTTTTAGCGAGATTTAGAATGAAAAAAATATTGTAATAAAAAAACATTAGTTTGTGCATTTTGTCTTGTATTTATTGCGATAGTTGTATCTGCACCAATAATAGTAATGGTTTATGGTGGAAATACTGGAAATTCCACATTTGGAGTAACTGCATTTTTTTCCTGGCAACAGGTCAAAATATTTGGACAGCCGTTTTTTTAGTACGAATTTTTATTACAGAAACAACCGACAAAAATTATAACAGCAATAGTTGCAATGGCAATAATTAAGGCAATGTCGCCTAGATATTTGATAAAATTCAAGTATGGAGAAAATTATATAAATAATCAAAAAGGATAGAATATAAAAAAATAATAAAAAAATAAGGAAAACAAATAAGTTATGAAAAAAAGATTTTTTTAAAAAAACTTTACCCGCTGACAAAGCTATATTTGGCTTTTGGCATTGATAATATCAGCATTTATTATTCCAAGTCACATCTATGATTACTCAATGATAATAATTTGTGGAATTATAGTTTCTTTTTGAAAATAAATTAAAAAAATTTACAGTAAAAGAATATTTTTTAAGTTTATTCTGGCTTTTTTTACAGCGATATTTATTATTCAAAGCCTTTTTATACCAGCAGGTGAAGTTTGGTTAAAGTTTGGATTTATTTCGGTTTACAAGGAAGGAGTAATGAAGGCTATAGGTTTAACATCTAAACTAACGGCGATTGTAAGTGCTTTAACAATGCTGACTTTAATAACTCCAGTAAAGGACTTTACTCTTGCACTTGAAAAAAAGGGATTAAATCCAAAAGCTGCATTTATTTTAATGCTTACTTTGCAAACAATACCAGAAATGAAAAAGCAGGCAGATGTTATTATGGATTCACAAAAGGCAAGGGGAATTGAAACTGAAGGAAATGTCTTTGTCAGGGCAAAAGCGCTAATTCCCATATTTATTCCACTTGTACTTTCTTCCATTGCAAATACAGAAGAGCGGGCAATTACATTAGAAGCACGTGGATTTTCTGTTGGAGAAAAGAGAACAATATTATACGATATTAAAAGAAACAAAAAAATGATAAAATAATGAAAGTTATACTGGCTATTTTTATAGTTTTGAGTATTGTTTGGAGGGTTTTATGGGCTATCTTAAATTAGAAAATGTAAACTATAAGTATCCATTGGAAGAAAAAAATACTTTGCAGAATATAGATATCGAAATAAAAAAAGGTGAATTTTTGGGCTGTAATTGGAAAAAAATGGAAGTGGAAAAAAACAACACTTTGCAATATTTTAAGAAGATTTGTGCCTGATTTTTTTACAAAGGCGAACTAACAGGGAAAATAACTTTAGAAGGCAAGGAACTAAAAGATTATAGCCAAAAGGAAATTGTCCAAAAGATCGGATTCGTTTTTAAAAACCCATTTACCCAAATTAGCGGTGTTAAAAATACAGTTTTTGAAGAAATAGCTTACGGATTGGAAAATCTAGGAATAGAACGTGAAACAATAATTTCAGAAGTGGAAAAAAATATTAAAAGCTTCTTGAAATCGAAAAACTTCGTGATAAAAATCCATACAATTTATCTGGCGGTCAAAAGCAAAGAGTCGCCCTTGCCTCAATTATAGCAATGAACCCCGATATTCTCGTTATTGATGAGCCAACTTCACAGCTTGACCCAAAAGGAACGGAAGATATTTTCAAAATTATAAATTTAATGACAAATGAAGGAAAGACAATAATTCTGGTTGAGCATAAACTTGAACTTATTGCAAAATATGCCGAAAATATCCTTGTCCTTGATGAAGGGGAAATAATTTTGAGTGGAAAAGCTAGTGAAGTTTTAAATAATAAAATTTTGCTGGAAAAAGAAATTGGGATGACACAGTATTCGATGCTTGCTTATGAACTTGAAAAGGTGGGAAAAGCTAAATTTGAAGAAATTCCAATAACTAAAGAAAAAGTAATAGAGTTGTTAAAAAAAGTAAAAAAATTGATAAATATTTTTGAAAAATTTACGAAAAAAATATTCTAAAGCAAGGGGTTTTCGACCCCTTGTTAAATTTGACAAACTTGAAGAAGGAGCTAATTATGAGTTTTATTACTGTAAAAAAAATTTAAGTTTTAAATATCCAAATGGAACTGAAAATGTACTTAATAATGTTTCACTTGAAGTTACAAAAGGAGAAAAAAAGTCGCAATTATTGGGCAAAATGGAGCTGGGAAAACGACATTGGTAAAAAAATGTTAAATGGACTTTTAAAGCCAGTAAGCGGAGATGTGATTGCAGATGACTGGAACACAAAAGATTACACAGTTGCTAAAATGAGCCGAAAAGTCGGATATGTTTTTCAAAATCCAATGGATCAAATATTTCACAATAATGTCTATGATGAAATAGCCTTTGGAGCAAAAAAATTAAAATATTCTCCTGATGAAATAAAAAAAATGGTAGAAAATGCCATAAAATTAACAGAACTTGAAAAATATCAAAGGGAAAATCCATATAACTTGCCATATTCACTGAGAAAATTTGTTACAATAGCCGCAGTAATTGCAATGGGATCAGATGTCATTGTAATGGATGAGCCGACAGCAGGACAGGATTTTAAAGGAATGAAAGTTTTGCATAACTTAATTGATGAACTTCAGAAACAGGGAAAAACAATTATTACAATAACTCACGATATGGAATTTGTAGTAAAAAATTTTGACAGGGTAATCGTAATGACAAATGGAGAAGTTATCGCTGATGGAGATAAACGTGATATTTTCTGGCAATTTAACACTTTGGAGAAAAGTATGGTGAAACAGCCGTATATTAGTGATTTGGCTAGGGAAATGGAATTGGATGGGAAAGTTTTAAATGTTACAGAATTTGTGGAAAAATTATTAAAAATTTTTTTCAAATTAATAGATAAAGATTTTTTTATAGTATAATTAAATTGTAAAAAAACAGACATTTGTAGATAGAAAAATCGGTTAAACTGCCTTAAAAATACAGGGCAGTTTTTTTATATTAACGATTTTTTTATATCATAATTCAAATTACAGTTGTCTATTATTTTTTTAAGTCGAGGATAACACACCAAAAAAATAAAAAAATCTTTTTTTCCTTATAGATATTATTTGCAGTTTTTTTGTAAAACTTTAATTACATTATTGTAAAATTTATTTTAAAATGTTATTATAAAATAAAAAGATACAAAAAAATTATGAAAAAGGAGAATATTTTTTTATGTTATATCCAATGAAGTTTAAAAAATTTTTTGTGGAAAAAGTGTGGGGTGGACGTGAATTTGAAACAAAATTAGGAATGAAACTTCCTAAAAGGCAAGAAAATTGGTGAATCTTGGGAAGTGTCGGCACATCCTCATGGAATGGGTATTGTGGAAAATGGTGCTTTAGCTGGGCAAAGGCTGGATGATATTTACAAGGAGTATAAGGGGGAACTTACAGGAAAAAAGGTTTATGAAAAATATCCAAATAAATTTCCGTTACTTATAAAATATCTTGATGTAAATGACAGACTTTCAATTCAAGTGCATCCAAGTGATGAAGTTGCCTTAAAAAAACATAATGAATTTGGGAAAAGTGAATCTTGGTATATAATGGAGGCAAGTGATGACGCTACTTTAATTTTAGGAATGAAGCCTGGAGTTACGAAGGAAAAAAATTTTTTTGGAAAAAAAGTGAAAAAAATGATTTTGATGGATTATTTGAAGAAAAAAATCTGTAAAAAAAGGGTGATTTTATTGATATTACGCCAGGAACAGTTCATGCTTCACTAAAAAGGGAGCGTAATTTTTGCAGAAATTCAGCAAAATTCAGATGTTACTTATAGAATTTATGATTTTGACAGAATTGATAAAAATGGGAAGAAAAGGGAGCTGCATTTGCAGGATTCGGCTGATGTAATTGATTTTGGAAAGGAAGTGGAAATTAAGAATACTGATTTTTGATGAATCTGAAAATGAGAAAGATATTTTTGAGAAAGAATATTATAGAAAAAGAATATTATTCGATTGATAAAAATAAGATTTAATGGTTCTTTTGAAGATGTAAATAATGAAAGTATGACAATTTACTCGTTCCTTGAAGGAGAAGGGAAAATTGTGTGGGGAGAAAATGAAGAACTTTCGGCTAAAAAAAGGGTGAAACAATTTTAATTCCTGCTGGAATTAAGACAAAAAAACTGTTGGGAAGTTTGAGATTTTAAGAACAATAATTTAAATAAATATGGGCAAGGATTCTAGTATTCTTTTAGGCAAAAATTAGATGGTTTGCCTTGTTTTTTTAGTGGGAATATGTTATTCTAATATTATACGAATGACATTTTTTTAACAAAAAAATAACAAGAAGTCAAGTATTGAATTTTTATAAAAAGGAAAAAAAGTGAAAAAGAAGGATTTTTATTGTTTGGAATAATGTTGGGAACTTCATCTTGTGGAATTATTAGTGGAGTTGGAAGTGTAGTAGGAGGAACTATAAAGGCTGCTGGTGGAGTTACAGGAGCAGTTATTGGAACAACTGGGAAATTAATTGGAGGTATTATTGGCGGAAGTAATGGAGAAATTAAAAGCTAAAAAAATACAAAATATAAATTTTTCAGATGCAGAAGTGGAAATAACTGGTGGAAAGACCATTGTTACAGGAATTTTTGACACATAATGGAGTGACTAAAAAAAATTTGACCATTGAAATTCCATGTTTTGATAAAAAAATGGAGCGAAAGTAGGAGATGCTGTAGATAATATCAGTTCACTTGCAAAAAAATGAAAAAAATGGGAATTTCAGGCGACTCTTAATACGAATGAAACCAAAACTTGTAAATTGAAGGATACGTATATTTATGAGGGAAATACAAATATGATTATCGAAGGCAATGATGAAGATAATGACAATATTAATAATGTTGAAGAAAAATAAAATAGGAGGGAATAGTTAATGATAGGAATTATTGGGGCAGTGGTTGAAGAGGCTGAAGCGATAAAAAAGGAAATTAAGGAAATTAAGGAAACTGTGATAAGTGGAATATCTTTTTTTACTGGGAAATTTAATGATAAGGATGTTGTTTTTGTACAATCTGGAATCGGGAAGGTAAATGCTGCGATTACAGCGACTTTATTAATTGAAAAATTTAAAGTGAGTGAAGTGATCTTTTCTGGAGTGGCTGGGTCATTGGATGAAAGATTGAAAGTTGGGGATGTTGTTATAGGGCATGACATTGTTCAGCACGATGTTGATGCTACAGCATTTGGATATAAAATGGGACAGATTCCGCAAATGAAGGAATGGGCTTTTGAATCGGATAAGGAATTGGTTGAAAAGGCTGGAAATATAAATGATTTTGATCATCGCATATTTTTTGGAAGAATTTTGACAGGAGATCAGTTTGTAAGTAAAAAGGATGTGAAGATTCGGCTTGGGAAGGATTTTGAAGCACTTTGCGTGGATATGGAAAGTGGTGCCGTGGCTCAAGTCTGCACAAGATTAGGCGTGAAATTTTTAATAATTCGTTCAATTTCTGATTCAATCACAGATGAGTCTGATATGGAATATGAGACTTTTGTAAAATTAGCGGCCAAAAAAATTCTACCAGAATATTAAAAGAGATTACTTTATAATATAAAAAAAATAGAATGTTTTAAAATAGGAAGTTGTAAAAAAAGTTATTTAATACTTGCAAAAATTTGTTTGTATAATAAAAGTTAAGATTTTTTTGTAAAAAGTAAATAAAAAAATAAGGAAATGAAGGGAGAAAAAAATATGAGTTTTTCGATTAAATCCGTTTAAAGTTATGAGAGCTGTGGGAATTGTTGCAATTGTAGTTTATGGAGCAGTGCTTGTTACGGGATATAAAAAGTCAAAGGTAAATACGACTGAGAGCATTACAAAGGATATGAAAGTAAGAAATAAGAATTTTTATAATTCAAAGGATTATAAAAATAACCTGACTTTGCCAAAGCAAGTTGTGGAAAATAACAATGAAACAGTTGCAAAGGAGATGGAGCAGGCTAAACCGGCAGAAACTGTAGATTTACAAAAGAATTCTGCAAATTCTAATAAACAGAAGACTGATGCAAAAGCAGCAGATGAAGCTAAAAAAAAGGAAGAGCAGGCAAAATTAGAAGCGCAAAAATCGGAAATGCAAAAAGTGGCTCAACAAAAAGCGGCTGAGCAAAAACGTCAGGAAGAGGCAAAACTTGCAGCCAGACAAGCCGAAATAAAAAAACAGCAGCAAATAGAAGCGGCAAGAAAGGAACAGGCGGCGGCACAGGCAAGAGCAGAAGCGGCAAGACAACGTGCAAAAGAAGAGGCAGCTAAAAAAGCCAAAGAGGAAGCGGCAAAAAGAGCTAGAGAAAATGCAAAAAAACATCAAGGGCCTAAAAAGTACATTCAAGTGGCTTCAGTAACAACAGAAGCTTCAGCAAGAGGAATAGCAAAAAGGCTTGGTGGAAACTTTTATTATAAAAAAACGACTGTAAACGGTAAAACAGCTTATGTAGTAATGTCAAATATGACAGACAATCCTAATACATTAAAAGCTATGGAAAATCAAGCAAAAAGAGCAGGTGGCGGTTATATGATCCGTTCAGTTGGAAAATAGGAAGAATAAAAGTTTTTTTGAAAATAAAAATAAACTTAAAGAATGGAATAAAAATAAATTTATGAATAAAAAAATTATAAAGGAAACATTATACCAAAAAGAGATTGTAGAAGAAGTAAAGATTGCTAAAAGTATCATTTTGACGGCACATGTTAATCCTGATGGAGATGCGCTCGGTTCAATTTTTGGCATTTTATTTTATGATAAATGAATATTGCCAAAAAAAATAATATTGAAAAAGGATGTAAAAAAATTATTATTGATGACAAACTTCCTAAATATATGCGACATTTTGAAGATACAAAGTTAATTTGGAATTATGAAAAAAATTTTTGTGATGAATTTAATAAAGATGCTCAAAATAGTAAAAAAATTTGATTTGTTTATAAGTTTAGATTGTGCAAATGAGGAAAGATATGGAAAGTCTGTAGAAATAAAGAAATTAAGTAAAAAAAGTCAATCAATATTGATCATCATGTAAGCAATACTGAACATGCTGATTTTAACTATGTGGAGGATATTTGCAGCACAAGTGAGCTTTTTGTATCAATTTTTTTAGAAATTTTTTTGATATTGGATTGACAAAAAAATTGCTGAGTATATGTATCTTGGAATAATTAACGATACTGGAAACTTTAGGCATGACAATGTTACAGAACATACTTTTTCTTGTTTGTTCAAAAATTAATTGGAGCAGGTGTGAATAATCACAAAATTGCCAATATTATTTTTTTGAAGTTAGTGAAAAAAAGGTTGAATTAATTGGTGAAGTTTATAAAAATAAAAAAAATTAATGAAAAATATAAGTTTGCCAGTTATTATTTGACACAGGAAAAAAATGAAGGAACTGGGAATTGAAAAAGGATGATACAGATGGTACGGCGGAAATGCTTTTTGAGAATTGAAGGAATGGAAATTTCTCTGTTTGCAAGGGAAAATATTGATGGTTCTCTAAAAGGGAAGTTTTTCGTGCAAATGATAAATATGATGTAAATAAAAATAGCTTCAATTTTTTTGGTGGCGGAGGACATATAAAAAGCCGCTGGATTTAAGACAGATTTATCTTTTGAGGAAATTTTAGAAAAAAACATATAAGGAATTAGAAAAAAATAAATTTAAATAAAAAAATTTTTAATTTGAGGATTTGAGGAAAGGAGAGTTCAATGGTTGATTTTAATATGTTTAATTATCTAAAAATAAAGGGCTTCTCAAATAATCAGCTTGCAGCGAATTTTTCAAGAAATTGAGAAGGCTAATCAAAAATATTAATGAAATTTTTGGAAAATAATCCAGATGCTGTTTTGAAAAAAATAGAATATAAATATTTGGATAAGGGAAAAAAAGCAATTACAGTTTGAAATTAAAATAGAGGTTGTGGATAAATAGTGAAAAAAATAAAATAAAAAAAGAATAGCAGTAACTTTATGTTTTGGGAGTAATGGTAAGCTGTTCATCGGTTGGTAAAAAGAACAGTTCCAGATTCAGCAGTCGTTTCAAGAGATGTAGTTGTAAATAATAGTATTGCTGAAATAAAGAAAAAAATTTAGTGAAGATATAAAATCAGAAAATGTTGGGCTTTATAAAAAGGGATTTAGAAACTGGAAGGTAATTTTATATGGCGAAACAGGCATATTATCAGGTATTTGTAACAGAAGACGGTAAAATCGTCTCTAGTGAAAAGATTTGAATATAAATAATATTTTTAGCAAGTATTCTAAAGAAAGGGGCAAGACCCCTGTGGAAACAAAAAAATTAAGTTATTGAACAGGTCTTATTTATTAATGAGTTCCATTTTTATTTATATGAAGTTAAAACTTTTTACTAAATCTTATTAAAAAAAGAAATTTATATTTTTCTTTAAATTTTTTTATTTGTTATTATTTTTCATTATTATCTTCAATTTTTTTGAAGATTCTAAATTGTTGAAGACATTAATTAAGCTGTCTGAATCAACATCATAGTAGATGTCATCATTAAAATAATTATTTTTCTTCTATGTTAGAATTTTCTATTTTTTTCCAATTTCCTGATCAGCATTATTAGATTTTTTTGTGATATATTTTTCTAGAATATTTTTGAGAAATATTATCGGTACTTTCTTCGTTATTTTTGAACATAAGGGTTTTGATTTTTGAGATTTTTTTCTTTTTCTCCTTTTTGGCTTCTTTATTTTTCATCAGCATCATTAATTATGAAAAATCGAGTCAAAAATTACAAAAGAAGTCATTAATTGCAGAACTTTCCTTTTCTGTTTTTTTAACATAAGAATAGTACCTTCTAATAAAAGCAATTAAAAATCCTTGCTATTGTTTCAGGGACAATCTTATCATATTTTTTTCAGGAAAAAGCATATTTTAATGTTGTTATAAAAAAATGAAAAATCTAAGTTCGATTTTTTTGTATGATTTTACAAGCTCCTCACGGATATTTTTTTGTTAATATCAGATAGTTCAAGAGCTAGATTTCCAAGCGGACTTCCTCCGTGAAATTTTGTTATTTTCAATGTTTTTCAAAATATTTTTTTCAAAAAAAATAGTGAAATTTTTTTGAATTGACAAGTCATCTACATTATTGTTGAAAAAAATTTATAAGATTTTTCAGTATGATATTTTTATAACAGCAATAAGAAGTTCTTCCTTGCTGGAAAAAAATTTATAGAAAAATATCATTAGGCATTTCACAAGCCTTAAAAAAATATCGGTTAATTCCGTGTTTTTTTGTAGCCTTTGTAATAAAAAAAGCTTTTGCACTTTGCTGTATTATAAAAATTTTTTTGCTATATTTTTTTAGTCATTAAATTTACCTCTTTACAGTATTTTGTATATATTTTATAATTTAATTTGAGGATTGTCAATAAAAAAATAATTAAAAAAACTATAAATAAATAAAAGGATGTGATTTTATGAAATACAATTTTGATGAAATTATTGATAGAAAGAGCAATCATTCTGTAAAATACAATGAACTTATGAGAAAATTTGGAGTAGATGATGTAATTCCGCTTTGGATTGCAGATATGGACTTTAAGACAGCGCAGCCCATAATTGATGCTCTTGAAAAAAAAGTTCAGCACGGAATTTTTGGATATGTTTACCGTCCTGATGAATATTTTGAGTCATTTATAAATTGGCAAAAGAGAAGATTTGGATGGGAACCAAGAAAGGAATTGCTTAGTTTTAGTATTGGAGTTGTTCCGACATTAGGATCGTTAATACAGCTTTTTTCTGAAAAGGGTGACAAAATTTTAATACAGACGCCTGTTTATTCAGAATTTTATGATATTAGTGAAGATAATGCAAGAATTATTATCGAAAATAAATTTATTGAAAGAAATGGAGAATACTCGCTTGATTTGGAAGATTTGGAAAATAAATTAAAAGAAAATCCAAAATTATTTATTTTCTGTAATCCTCACAATCCTTTAGGACATGTGTGGACACATGAAGAATTAGAGGCAATTGGGAATTTGTGCATAAAATATAAAGTTCCTGTAATTTCAGATGAAATTCATGCTGACTTGACATTGTGGGATAACAAGCATATTCCAATGGCAAGTGTCTCTGAAGAAATTAGACAAAATACGATAACTTGTACTTCGACAGGAAAAGCCTTTAACCTTGCTGGTCTTCAAAGTGCCACAATAATTTTCAATAATTTGGAAGTAAAAGCCAAATTTGACAGATTTTGGAAGGATTTGGAAGTTCATAGAAATAATCCATTTAATTTGGTTGCTACAATTGCGGCCTATTCTGATGGTGGGGAGGAATATTTAAAACAATTAAAGAAATATTTGGAAAATAATATTTTATTTTTAAATAATTTCTTTAAGGAATATATTCAGAAATTACGCCAAATATTCCGCAAGCAACATATTTAGTATGGCTAGACTGCAGAAAATTATGTGAAAAGTTTGGATTTAATCAGGAATGGCTTGAAAAAAATTTATGCTGACAAAAGGCAAAATTGGGATTAAATGAAGGGACGAGTATATCAAAAGGGGATTAGAAGGATTTATGAGATTAAATACAGCTTGCCCTAGAGCAGTTTTTAGAAAAAAAGCATTAAATCAGTTAAAAGATGCAATTTCAAATGAAAATAAAAAAATTAAAATAAAAATAATTTTATTAATAATTACATACACCTACACCTTAATAAGTAACTACAAAGGAATAATTAAGTAATTTCTATTTATTAGCCTGTATAATTACAACATACAATTATGACAATACATGAAAATTATAAAAAAACCGATTGTTATGATGGAATAGAAACGAAAAAAAGTAAATATATGGACAATTTTATAGTTGTTGCCACTTATAAAGTAAAGGAGGTGTATGTAATTTATGGCAAACATTAAGGAAATTTATTTGGCTGGAGGTTGTTTCTGGGGTGTGGAAAAGTTTTTTAAAATGGCTCCAGGTGTTATTAAAACATCAGTTGGCTATGCAAACGGACAAACTCTAGATACTAATTATGATATTCTAAAAATGACTGATCACGTTGAAACTGTGCATATAACGTACGATGCAGATCAAGTATCTCTAAATCAGCTTCTCAACTATTATTTCTCAATAATTGACCCGACAAGTATTAATAGACAGGGACTTGATGAAGGTCGACAATATAGAACTGGAATTTATTATGTGGATAAAGATGAATTAAATACAATAAGGACAAGGGTAGAAAATGAGCAGAACAGATATTCAAGAGAAATTCAAGTAGAAGTTAGGCCATTAAAACATTATATTCTGGCTGAAGAATACCATCAAAATTATTTAGATAAGAATCCTAATGGATATTGTCATCTGGATCTTGAAAATGCTATAAAAATTTTTTCAAAGGAATAAAATAAGAGTATAAAATAATAAGTCGGGAAATCCCTGACTTTTTGCTTTTTGATTTTTATCTATTTTTCCATTAGAATAATAGATTTGTTATGAATTTTATTTTTTTCAAATTTAAGTATTAATTGCTATTACTTGAATTACCTGAATTACCTGAATTTGATTTATTAGAATTTATAATATCTTTACTTAAAACAGAATATAAAAGATTTACATATCTCTTGGCTGCGTGAGGTTTTGGATGTGTTCCATCCTTGTAAAAATATTGCTGTTTTCCTTTTGAATATGAATACCAGTCGATTACTTTTATATTTGGATTTGCAGAACTTACTTTTTTAATTTCTGCATTAACGCTATCTTGCCATGGGTCAGGCATAACTGTATTTATAAAGTAAACGTCATGACCTTGCAACGTTTGTAAAACAGATTTCATATCTTTTTCAAAAATTGTACCATTTGTACCAAGAGCGATAACGACTATTTTTTTCAATTTTCCATTTTGAGCAAAATTCTTTAACATGTTTGGCAATTCATAAAATTGGCGACCGACTTTTGTTTCTATAATGGCATTTGGATATTTTTTCTTCAAATCAAATTTTGTCATATGAAGTACCGAATCTCCAATAAACAATATTTCCCTTTCATCGTTTGGATATTTTTTTCAAAAATTTCATCTTGAATTTTTAGATTCCGCTTCAATACTTTTTTTGAAGGTGCATTTAAAGCCGCCAGCAATTTATCTATTGTCAGTTCTTCATTTTGGGAATTTTGTGCTGCTGCAGAAGCAGTATTTACTGGAATTTCCTTTTTATTTTCTTCCACGGCTGGAGTCTCCAAAGCTTTTTGCACTTCTTTCATTTCTTCCAGATCTTTATTTTTCATAAACTGGAGAATATACTAAAATTGCAAGAATAGCGGCTAAAACTGGATAGCTCGCATAATTTATAGGTTTCTCATATTTCTTGCTATTTTTTTCAAGCAGAATATAGCATAGTTCTGAAATTACAATTAGAATAACAACTTGAATGAAAAAAATTTCTGAATATTTGAAAGTTTTTGCCCATTTAAAATATTCACGTGTAAATATCATGATAGGGTATTGCCATAAATAGTACTGATACTGATGCTGTCCTAATCTTATAATTGGATTAAAAAATTTTTTTGGATGTTTTGAAAGACTGAATTTCTGTAATTCTGGCTTTGAAAAATAGCAAGATTGTAAATCCAATTAAAAATACTAGTTAAAAAAACATTAATCCGTAATAGTTATAGGCATTTCTGTAATCTATTCCAAAAGAAAAGAAAATAAGAGATGCTAAACCAAGTATTCCTAAAAATAAATACAATTTTTCTTCTCGATCTTATTTGTGATTTCCCTATTTGCATAAAAAAACAAGCTATTCCAGCAGGAATGAAAAAAATGCAAATGCACGAGTGTCGGTTCCATAATATATTCTTGAAAAATCTGCTCCTTCTGGAGAATTTGAAGTTACATAAAATACATAAGCCATCATTAAACCTGAAACTGTCCCAATTACCAAAAAGAACAATACCGATTATGTTATTTTTTTAATTTAAGTTTTTTTCAATCCTTGAATTAAAATTGGAAAAAAATACATACATTTGAGTCAAGAAGGATAATGCCCAAACATGAGTAAGCGGTAAAATAATTCCAAAGCTATCAAAATAGGACATTTTTTTGAAAAAAATTTGATAAATATTATTTAGTCCTAATATTGAAAAATAATGCACTGTATTTATACTTATCTTCAAGTCCATTATTTACGAAATATAATGCTATAGTTGAAATTAAGATAACAATTAAAAAGGCTTTGGGTAAATCTTTTTAATCTTCGATTAATTACAGAAAATATTGAAAAAAATCTCTTGAAAGCAGACCGCCAGTTACCAAATATCCGCTTAATGCAAAAAAAATATAACAACTCCAATATAAGTTCCCTTGTAGGAAAAACCAGTGATAGACACAAATAAGAACAAGTGCAACTGCCCTTAATATGTCAAGACTTTGTATTCTTTGTTTTTTTCATAAATAAAAAAATTCCTTTCTTTTTTTATCTTTTTTAATATAATTTATTTGATTTATATAACGTTAAAATTTTTTTACTGCTAAAAATTAATATTGAAAAAAACTACCTTAAAAACAAACATTAGAAAATTGTTAAATCTATTTTTTTGTGATAGCTCAACTATTTAAGTTTGAAATTAAAGCAGTTTTTGAAATTTTGTAATTAAATTATGAATATTTTGGAATTATGAAATTAATAGTTTTTGTATTGTATCTTTTTGTTAAATTTCTCAAGTCTATTATTTTTTTCACTATTTCCATCATTATTTTGTGGATTTGAAGGATTATTTTTTTCAAAGAATCATTACTTTTTTTGTATCCTTATTTTTCTTCTTCTTTATTTTTCTTCAAGATAATGTTTTTTTAATTTCATTTGTTAAAAAGTCTGCATAATATCTTTGTCCTTTATCATTTGGATGAGTTCTGTCCTTGTAAAAAAATATTGATTTTTACCTTTTGCGTAAGAATACCAGTCTATAAGATAGGCATTTGGATATTGAGCAACTTTTTTTCCTTAAGTTTTTTTGTTTACTTCCTGTTCCCATGGATCTTTATGTGCAGTATTCATAAAGAATACATCTTTCCCATTTGCCATTTTTCATAACATAGTCAAAATCTTTATCTGTAAATTTTCCATTTGTTCCAAGGTGAACAACTAACGTAGTTTTTAACTTTCCATTTTTCAACTAATTTTTGTAACAATTCCTGGAAGTGTTGAAAAATTGACGTGAAATTTTTGTGTCAAAAATATGGATTTTTTTAAAATTAGGAGCAATATACTGCTTACTGCTATCCATTATTGAATCTCCTACAAATACAATATCTTCTGGAACTTCGCCAGCAACAATAATTCCAGAACCAAAAATTAATACAACTAGCATAAATAAAAATTTTTTTCATAAAATTTCTCCCTTTTTATATTTTAAATTATAAGTTATTATAAAATATAATTTTACTTTTGTCAAATATTTCAAAAATTTAGATTTCATTAATTATTATTTTTAGAAAAACTAAAGATAAAAAAAGAAGAGGCTAACCTTTAATAAAGTTACCATTTAAAGATAGCCTCTCTACTTAAATTAATTATTTAGTTTTTCCAAATTTCATCTTCATATTGTGCAATTGTTCTATCTGATGAGAAGAACCCTGCTTTTTGCCATATTGTTTATTACTTTTTTTGTACCACAAGTCTTTTGTTTTCATAATCTTTAAACATTCTTTTCCTTTGTATTGCAGTAATCTGCAAAAGTCAATTAAAGTCATAAACCAGTCTTTATTTATTAATTCATTTTGAAGTCTTTCCAATCTTTCTTTGTTTCCAACTTTAATTAATTCATCTGAAGTTATGAAATCAACTACTTCTTTAATTCCTTCTTGTTCATAGTAATCTTTTTGAAACATAACCTGAAGTTTCATATAATTTTATTATTTCATCACTTTGTTTTCCAAAAAAATATAAATATTTTTCATCGCCTACAAGGTCATGAATTTCACATTTGCTCCATCCATTGTTCCAAGTGTCAATGCTCCATTTAGCATGAATTTCATATTTCCAGTTCCGCTGGCTTCTTTTTGAAGCAAGAGAGATTTGTTCTGAAATATCAGTTGCTGGAATAATTTTTTTCAGCTAATCCTACATTATAGTTTTTCAACTAGGTAAACATTTAAGTATTTGTTTACTTCTGGATCGTTGTTTATAATTTCTGATAGACAAAGTATCAAGTGGATTATGTCTTGGGCAATAATGTAGGCTGGTGCAGCTTTTTCCACCAAATAATACTGTTATTTTTTTGTTTCAGGCAATTTTTCCATTTTTAATATCTAAATATTTTTTTAATTACATATAAAGTGTTCATTTGTTGACGTTTATATTCGTGGAATCTTTTAATTTGAGTATCAATGATACTATTTTTCATCTATAATGATTCCTTGTGTATGTTTTTAAGTATTTTTTTCAATTTAATTTTTATTTTCGTGTTTAATTTGCGCTAATTTTTTTCATATACATTTTTGTCATCTATAAATTTCAAAAGTTCCTTTAATTGTTCAGCATCTTTTAAATAATCTGTACCAATTAATTCTTTTGAAAGTAATCAGCCAAGTCTTCATTACAGCTTTTCAAGCCATCTTCTAAATGTAATTCCATTTGTTTTTATTATTGAATTTTTTTCAGGATAAATTTCATAGAAATCCTTAAGTTCACTATTTTTTTCAATATTTCAGTATGCAAATAAGCAACTCCATTTACACTTGAAGAAAAGTGAATATCCATATTTGCCATGTGAACTCTATTTTGATCATCTATAATTTGTACCTTTTTATTTGAATATTTATCTTTTATAATTTTATCCAGTTTTTTTATAATTTCAACAATATTTGGCACAACTTCTTCCAAATAATCTAAAGGCCATTTTTCCAATGCTTCTGCCAAAATTGTATGATTTGTGTATCCAGTCATTTTTGTTACAATTTCCACTGCCTCATCAAAAGAAATATTATGTTCTTCAGTCATGATACGAATTAATTCAGGAATTACCATACTTGGATGTGTATCATTAATTTGAACAAAAGCATAATCTGCTAAATCATGAATATTGCTTCCTTTTTCAGTTGCTTCAGCAATAATCAATCTTGCTGCATTTGATACCATGAAATATTGTTGATAGATACGTAGCAATTCCCCTTTTTTTGTACTGTCATCAGGGTATAGGAATAATGTTAGATTTTTTTCAATATTTTCTTCATCGAATGAAATACCATCTTTTATTAAATTATAGTCAATACTTTCAATGTCAAATAAATTTAAGTAATTTTTTTGTATCTCTTTCATATCCTAAAATGTCAATTCTTTTTTTAATTTTGAATGTAAAGTGAAATTTTTTTGAATTTAACATCATATCCGATATTTGTATCTCTTAACCAGCTTTCATCTTCAATCCAGTAGTTTGCTTCAGCCTTTTGCTCATTATTTCTAAAAACTTGCTTGAATAATCCGCAATGATAGTTAAGTCCAACTCCTTCTCCATTAATTCCCAAAGTTGACATTGAATCAACGAAACAAGAAGCAAGTCTTCCAAGTCCACCATTTCCCAATGAAGGTTCTGTTTCAACTTCTTCCACGTGGCTTAAATTTTTTCCTGCAGCCTTTCAATTCATCTCTAACTTCTTTATAAATTCCCAAGTTAATCAAGTTGTTTGATAATAATTTTCCAATTAGAAATTCTGCAGAAATATAGTATATTTTCTTTTTAGATTCATTTTTAGTTTTTTCATCTGCTCTTTCTTTAATATATTCAAGCAACTTATAGTAAATTTCTTGATTTGTCATTTCGCTTAATTGCTTTTTCATTTTTTTATTTAAAAAAATCTGTAAATTTATAACTCACTGTCTTAAATTGTCTCCTTTTTAAATTTTTATTTTTTTATTTTATAATATTTTTTTATATCATTTAAACTGCTTCAAAATTGGAAAAACTAAAATTAATGAACCTATAGCTTGAGTATCCATTCATAATTTTTTTGTATCCAATTTTAAAGTTGTTTTACTATGTTGATCCTATTATATAACTATTTTTTTAATTTGTCAAGACATTTACGTAAATGTAGACAAAAAGGCTTAAAATATAACTTAATAGGTATCTTTACAAAAAGTTTTTTTAAAATATCAAAAATAAAAAAACCCAGAAAAAAATTTCTGAGTCTTATAGGCTTTGGTATAAGCCGGATTCTGTATTAGTTAATCATTTATCTAAATCAATAATTGCTTATGGATTTTAGCGAGCTACCAATCAAGCCAAGACGGGCCGTCTCTTAACAGCTTTCTGCTTGCCCTTGCTTTGAGAGGGGTTTACCCTAGCTAATTTAATCTCTTAAATCACTGGTAGTCTCTTACACCACCTTTTTCACCCTTACCTGAAAAAAATCAGGCGGTTTCTTTTCTGTGGCACTTTCCTTAGGATTTCTCCCAGCAGCCGTTAACTGCCTCTCTTGCCCTGCAAAGTCCAGACTTTCCTCTTAAAAATTTTTTTGTTCTAAAAAAACTTTTCAAGCGATTAACTCAAAACCTGAATTTATATTACCATTTTTTTGTTATATTTGTCAATTTATTCTTTTTATTTTTATTTACTCGGAAAGAATTTGAAGAAACATAAATTTTTTTATCAGTTATATTGAAAAAAATAGTGGCAGAAAAAAATTAAAAAAATTTGAAATATTTTTCTTGCTTGTGATATAATAAGACAGGTTTTTAATAATTAGAAAAAAAATTTTTGAGGTGATTATAAAAAAATGAAAAAAATTAACATTATTTTTTTATGGCATTGCTTGTATTTAATGTGTCATTTGCAAAGGAAAAGGAAAAGATTGATACGACTTTTTACATTTCAAGGGTATTCTCCAACATCAAGCAGCAGTATAAGGGTCAGTCCTAGAACAAAAAAATTACGAAGAACTCAAAAATTTCTTATCCATCGTTTATAGGTGGCGCAAATTCTGATATTGTTAAGAATATGAATGCAATTATGGAAAACTTTATTTCAAGATATAAATCCACAAAGCATGTATCATATAGTACTTCTTATGAAGTTACAGCGGAAAAATAGTTTATTTTTTTAAGCGTTTTTGTTTACAATTAACTTAACAGATAACGATACAGGACAAAAGACAGTTCTTCATAATGCAATATCTTATAACTTAAAAAGTGGTAAACAATTGCAACTTAAAAGATTTATTTGTAGATGGATTTAATAGTGAACTGACAGATGTTGTAAATTCAAGATTTAAACAGTTTGGACTTCCACAAATTGATAAACTTGATGATATTGACAGACAACAAAGTTTTTTTATTTGGAAAACGATGCTCTTGTCTTGATTTTTCAATAAAGGGAAGCTTTCTAACTTTGCTGATGGAGAAGTTTATATTCCATTCTTGCTTACAGACTTGATTGGTCTTTTTGCGATAATTTACATAGAAAATATATAAAAATACACTAAAAAAATAATTTATTTTAATTACGATGGTGTATTTTTTTATATTTTTGTATATAAACTTGACTTTTTAATTGATTTATGGTATTATTAATTAATTTCTAATTAAAAAAAGAATTTTTGACATATAAACATATAATGATTTTTTTGTATCTTATTTTTTTGCGAATCTTTTTCAGTTAATGAATCGAATAAATTATTGATATTCAGAGCTTGAATAGAAAAGAACTGAGCAAAAAAACAGAATTTATATCTAATTAATTAGAATAAACAAACTATAAGATAAAGGATGTTGGGAAATTCAAAATTAATATTAATCAGGAGTCAAAATTTCAACATATGAAGAATATTGAATAAAGAATTTAGTAGGCATAGAATATATTTTGATGGAGATTTTGAATATAAAAAAATAAGTTAGATGAATTAGAACAGTGGGAAAAATATGATCTTTGAAATTCTTCATTGAAAAGAAATGGAAACAGAAATTCAAAATCTTGAAATAAAAAAATAACATATTCCCAACAAAATAGAAATATAGAAATGATACTATTCAAAAAGTCTGAGAGAAAGAGTAGGTAAATTAATATGAAAAAAAGTTAAAAGTTTATATTATTGATATTTGATAAGTACTATTTTTGTTTAAATTCTGTTTATTAACAACAACAGTGGCAGGAACATATTTATTGGGGACAATGGGGACTTATTATGTGCTGAATATGGTTGTACTCGATAGAACAGAAAAAAAGATGTAGATGGATTAGAAATATTTTTTTACAAAAAAAATAACCCTTTTAAAAGTTTAAAAAAATTATTTTGAATCCATAAAGAAAAGAGAATTAATAAAAATTAAAGTCAAAGGTAATCAATGAAAGCTTTTTTTACTGTTACTTTACCTAAAAATTTTTATATTGAAGAAAAATAAGTGATGGTTATTATTTATATGATAAAGAAAAAAATATAGGTTTTTTTCAATAACTGATTCAAAAGATGAAAGAATAGCGTTTGAAGAATTGTACAATAGTGCAAAAAAACAAGAAAAATTATAAAACTTCTAAATACTTATGAATATAAAATTTTTAAATACCTATAAAGGAGTTTTTACATTTATAATTGACGGAAAAATACACTTATAGAATGAAAAAAATTTCAGAACATTACTATGCATATTATGAACAAGAATTACAAGAAGAAAGCACATGAGATATATGATTATCTTATTGAAAAATTTATAAAATCAATCTTTTTAAAAAATTAGATTGTAGTCAATCTAACATAATATAATTAGTTCAGAAGCATTATAAAGAACAAAAAAAATCAGCCGAAATTTCTATTCGAGCCTTTTTTTATATGCTTGATTGGGAACTGTATAAATTTATACTTAACCTTAAAGATTGTATTTTTATTTTTGTAGCTTTTTTTCTATAATAATTTGTCGATTATAAGTATCCATTTTAGCTTTTGCTCCAATTGGAACGGTTATAAAAGGTCTTACGTGTCCAGACTTGAAGTTTTTTATGATTGGGATATTTAATTTTCCAAAATTGTCATAGAATACTTCGTCAATTGTCATGTCTGTAGGATCAGCCTGTTTTTGGGTTTTTAAAAGTCGCCAAGTATGATTCCTTGTAATTTGTCAAATTTTCCAGCGAGTCTAAGCTGCTGTAACATTCTATCTATACGGTAGCTTGCTTCATTTGTTTCTTCCAGAAAAAGTATTTTTCCATCTGTATTAATTTCGTGATCCGTTCCAAGCGTTGCAACTACTAGGATAAATTTCCGCCAGTAATTTTTTTCCGCTTCCACGTCCATTTTTTTCATGATTGAATATGTATCATCAAAAATCTAGCAAGTTGTATGATTCATTGCTCATAAACGCTTTGTTAAAAGCATTTTTCTGTAACAGGAGGAATGTTTTTTTAAGTTATCAGCCATAGGTCCCTTGAAATGTTACAAGTCCTGTTTTTTTCATTAATTGCCAAAAAGTAATGTTGTGTTATCGCTAAATCCTGAGATGATTTTAGGATTTTTTTTAATCGTATCGTAATTTAATTTATCTACGATTCTGATTCCGCCATATCCTCCACGTACAGCGAAAATAGCCTTGATATTAGGGTTAGCAAACATATCGTTTATATCCTTTGCTCTCACATTGTCAGTTCCTCCAAATCCATACCATTTTGAATAAAATGATTGACCATAGACAACATTAAATCCTCTGCTTTTTAAATATTCCACTTCTGCATTGCTGTTTTCGTTAGTGTAGTTTGCAGGTGCGATTAAACCGATTGTGTCGCCAGGTTTTAGGCCTTCTGGAATAATAATTTCATTTTCTGTGGTATTTTTGCTGTTTTGGTAACTTGCGGAATTTCTTATTCTTGTGCTTATTTCTGAAGATTTTGATGATTTGTATGTAGCGGCATTTAATGTAAGGCTGGCTATGGCTAATACTGCTATTAATAATAATTTATTTGCTTTTAATTGTTCTCACATCCTTTAAATTTTAATTTCTTAGATTATTTAAAAAAAACAGGCAATTTATCTTAACTGGTAAAAGTTAGAGATACATTGCCTTTTACTAATTCATTATTTCAATTGTTTATTATTTCATTGCTTGAACTTGTTTTTAAAACTTCTGCTGCTCCATTTACTTTGTTATTTACAGCTTCTTGTAAAAATTTTGATTGCTTCGGCTTTTTTTACCTAATCCAGCATAAACTTGACCTAAAACAACTTTTTGCATTATTATCTTTGTCTTCGTTTATTGCCTTTTTGCAAATATTTTTTTCAGCTAATGATCCTGCACCAACGCTTCCAAAAGTAAGTTCCAATTTGTCTATTTGTTACTTTTTGGTGAAGCTGATTTTAATTGGCTATAAATTGAATTTACTTTTTGCTGTATTGTTTTGTACTTCGTAAATTCCTAAAAAGCAATATTTTTGCAGCTGAATTTTTAGGTTCAACAGCTATTGTTTTTTTGTTAAAAATTCTTCAGCTTTTTGCTGGGTTATTTTGTTGTAAATAATAAGTTCCTAATATTTCAAGGATTTGACCGTTTTTACCTTTTGCGGCTGTATTCATTTCTAATAAATATTTTTTTCAGCTTGTGCTGGATTTTTTTCATTCATTGCAAGTTCAGCTAGTAAAATTCCTGCTCCGTTTACACGGTCTGAAGCTCCTGTATATGCTTTTTTGCAAGTAAGATTTAGCTTGTGCAGTATTATTTTTTGTTAAATAATATTGCCCAATGTTGTAATTAACTTCAGCTACGAAATCTTTATTTGCAGATTGTACAGCTTTGTTATATCTTGCAGTTCCTTTTGATTGTTCGTTATTATCAAAGTAGAAAATAATTAAGCTTGATACTACATCAGCATTGTTTCCACCAGATTTTTCATCTGTCCAGATAATATATTTTTCAGCATCAGCCTTGTTTTTTTGTTGAATTCCTACAAGGTAAAGTAATCTTGCAGCTTCAACAGCTTCTGGAGTTGTAGATGATCCATTTCCCCAAGCTGCTTGTAAATAAGGTTTTGCTTGAGCTACTTTATTATCTTTTAAGTAATATGCTCCCAATTCAAGGTTTGCTTTTTGTGCATAAGAAGCATCTGTTCCTTTTGCAACACCTTCTAGCACTTTTACAGCATCTGTTATTTTATTTTCTCCAGCTAATTTTACTGCTTTTTCATAATCTGTTTTTCCATCAGCAAATGAGATGGCTCCTGTGACCAAAAATGGCTCCTATTAGTAATAGTTTTTTTCATTTTTCCTCCTAATTAATTTGACAATTTACAAAAAAATTAAAAAAATATATAATATTTAAAAATTTTTGCAACTTTCTTTCATTTATTATATCATTTGCTTATTTGATTTTTGCTTATAAAAAAATATAAAAAAATTTAATAAACTCTACAAAAAGCATTTTTTTATGATTATTTTCTGTTCATATTAAATATTTCTTAAGGCATCAACTAATTCTGTTTTTTTGAAGCAGTTTTTTTGCATCTACACCTTTTATAATTCTGGCAGGCGTTCCGGCTACAACTACGCCTTCAGGCACGTTTTTCGGTTACGATTGCTCCTGCCGCAACGACAGATCCCTTTCCGACTCTTACACCTTCCAGCACAACTGCATTTGCTCCTACAACTACATCATCCTCAATAACTACTGGATCAGCTGAAGGCGGCTCAATAACTCCCTGCAAGCACTGCACCCGCACCGATATGACAATTTTTTTCCGACTTTTTGCACGTCCACCAAGAACAACGTTCATATCAATCATTGTTCCTTCACCAATTTCAGCACCGATATTTATAACAGCTCCCATCATAATAACGGCTCTGTCTCCGATGCTTACTTTATCACGGATAAATACTCCAGGCTCAATTCTTGCATTAATATTTTTTTAATGTCAAGCATAGGCACACCAGAATTTCTTCTGTCATTTTTTTAGATAATAATTAGTAAGATTGTTTTCTTTAATAATCTTATCAATTTCTTCCCAATCTCCAAAAAAACTACTTTTTAATCCATCTTTTTCCGATAACTTTACAAGAATAAGCATTTTTTTATATCTTCATCTGTATAAAGTTCCACAGGCGTAGCTTTTTTTGCATCAGCAATATATTGAATAATTGCCTTTTGATTTTTTTCTAATTCTGTCATTATACTCCTCCATTTTTTTATATTTTGACTTTTTAATCATTGCATTTTTCCGTATTTTTAGCATTTTTTTGATTTTTTTACAACTATAATTATTTTTTTAATTTGATTAATATACTTTTATATGTATTTAGAATTTAATAAAATAAAAAGTTTTGATTATCAAAAATAATATTATTTGTGGAAGTTTTTTTATAAAAAAATGTTAAAAATACAATTGTAGATACAAATATATTGATAATTAAATAAATAAAGGTTATTTTTTTAAGATCGGATATTAGAATTTTAGCAAGAATTTTTTTAAAATAAATTTTTATTGGAGAGAAAAAGACAGGAGCAGAAAAAAAGAGAGGAATGGTGGAAGGATGAAACTGGATAATTTTGAGAAAATTGAAAATTATGAAGCAGAAAGAGAAAAAAAGGAGCTGGATTTTATTATAAATCTGACAAGGGAAGCGTTGACTGATCCTGAAAAGGAAAAGGAATGGAATGCGGTTAGAACTTCATTTGCGCTTTATACTGAGGGAAGAAAAAAAGGGACATTTATGATAAGACCTCGTTTTTTTGAAAGTAAAATTGAGATTGAAGATTTTGAGTATTTGCTGGATACTGTGCAAAAACATTCTGATAAAAGGCTTCATCTTACAACTAGGCAGGATTTTCAGCTGCATGGAATAAAAAGGGAAAATTTGCCAGATTTACTGGAAACTATTTCAAAAAGAGGCTTTTTTACAAAAGCGACTTGCGGAGATTCGACTAGGGCGGTAATTACACCGGAAACAACAGGATTTGAAGAAGAAGTCTTTGATGTTTCACCTTATGCAAAAATTACGACAGATTATATTTTAGACGGTCGTACATTTATGCATTTGCCAAGAAAAATATAAAATTGCTTTTTTTCAAATAAGGAAGAAAAATTCGCTTTATGTAAAAAAATAAACGACATTGGATTTCAAGCGGTAATTCAAGATGGGAAAAAAAGGATTTCGTGTGTATGTTGGCGGAGGAATTGGACCGATTTCAACTAATGCCATTGTTTTAAGGGAATTTATTGAAGAAGATGAGTTTTTGTATTACATACATGCAATAAGAAGTGTGTTTAATGATCATGGAAATCGTAAAAATTCGTGCAAGAGCAAGACTTCGTTATGTTTTATTAAATTTGGGAGAAGAAAAAAATTTTTTTGGAATTGTGTAACGAATATATTTCTAATTTTTATGCAGAAAAAAAGGGGATAGCCTTAAAAATTTATACGAGAAAAATTGCTTGACGAAAGAGAAATTTTTAGATAAAGAAAAGAAATTGAAAAAAATAGAATTATTTTTCCAGCGAAGAAAAATACAGATGAAAGCATTAAAAATGATGAATTTGTAAAAAGCGACAGAAATATTGTGGCTGGAAAGTATAAGGGAGAATATGGATATTATCTAAGACCTGCGAGAGGAAATATTTATAAGGAAGATGGAGAAAAAAATTAATTGAATTTGTAAAAAAATTTGGATTACAAAGTTGAATTGAAAACTTACAAGTTTTTCAAAGTATTTTTGGTTCGTGGACTTAAAAAAAGAAGATGTTTTAAAATTAAAAAGAAATTATGAGCAAATATTACGGAGGAAATGAATTTTTACAGTTCATATTCTTGTATCGGAAGTACAACTTGTAATGTTGGAATTTTAGATACTCCGCCAATTTTAGACTATATTTTTTTGAATTTTTTTGACAATGATGAAAAAAAGAGAACTTACAAATTATTTGCCGCAAATAAGAATTGCTGGATGTCCAAATTCATGTGCAACACCTCAAATTGCACGTCTTGGATTTAGTGGAAGACGTAAAAAGGATGGAGAATATTTTTGCAATTTTTTGTAAGAGGAGAATTTACAGGTAAAACTGTAAAAACTAAATGAAATTGTGGGAGAAATAAAAGCAAGCAAAAATACCATATTTTCTTGAAGATATTGCAAATATTATAAAAAAATGAAAATATTGAATTTGAAAAATTTGCAAATGAAGATAGATTTCTTGGATTGATTGAAGATTACAAAGAAATTTGAAGTAGAAAATGTTGATTTTAATGAATTTTCGTAAAATTGATGCCGAAAAAGGCTTGGTAAAATAAAGAAAGAGAATCGATGGAGAGAATATATGTATGTTGAATTAAAAAAATATAAATAAAAATGTATAACGACTATAAAGCGTCAAATGACATCAATTTAGGAATAAAAAAAGGAAATTAGTGGCATTATTAGGACCTTCAGGAAGTGGGAAATCTACGATTTTGCGAATGATTGCTGGATTGGAAACACCTGATTCTGGGGAAATTGTGATAGACGGGAAAGTCGTGAATGATGTTTCACCTAGTAAAAGAGGGATCGGTTTCGTTTTTCAAAATTATGCATTGTTTCGTTATATGACGGTTTTTGATAATATTGCTTTTGGATTGAAAATTGCGAAGGAGAAAAAGTCGGTTATTAAAGAGCGAGTGGAAAAATTGATGGAACTTGTGAATATTAAAGGACTTGGGAAACGGTATCCAAATCAGCTTTCGGGAGGACAGCGACAAAGAGTGGCTTTTGCAAGGGCGTTGGCTCCAAATCCTGAAATATTGTTGCTTGATGAACCTTTTGCGGCGATTGATGCGAAAGTTAGGCAAGATCTTAGGAACTGGTTACGTGAAACGATTGATAAAGTGGGAATTACAAGCATTTTTGTGACTCATGATCAGGAAGAAGCAATTGAAGTGGCAGATGAAATTATTGTTACAAATCGAGGGAAGAATCGAGCAAATTGGGACACCAAAAGAAATTTATACTAATCCAAAAACTGCGTTTGTAGCAAAATTTATGGGAAATCCTACAGAGTTGGAAAATATTAATAAATTTAAAGGTTTTGAAAATTTAGAAAATGGACAAAAGGCAATTATTCGTCCAGAAAATGTAAGTGTTATAAAATTAAATGAGAAATTTTAGATATTCGGCTTCGATTGAAACTGGAATCGTGGAATATACGTTATTTCGTGGAAAAGAGGTTGAAATTGGTGTTAGAATAAACGGAGTTTTGATAAAAGGGAACCGTAAAATTGAGGAAGAATCGGTTTCTGTGAATGAGAAAGTGAATATTTATATTTACAGGGCATATGCTTTTTGGTGAAAGATGAAAAAGTGGAACTTGTGGAAAAATGCAAATATTAGAAAATCAAAAATGATGTTATTATTTAATAAATTTTTTAGAAATCTAAAAAAATATTTTATGTAAATTTTTTAAAAGAAAATTATGATTAATAGAGATTTTTTTCGAAATTTTTATGTTTTTGCAAAAAAAAAGTCGATCTTTGCAAAAACGTGTTAGCATTTTTGAAAAAAAAGGGATAGATTGTTCCCCTTTGCATAAAAAAGAAAATAAAAAATAATATAAAGATAAATGGAAAAAAAAATATTTTATTTCAATAGATTTTTAAATAAAATAGGATTATTTATGAGATAATACATTGGCTATGGGGTGATCTTATGGAAGAAAACAGTAAAAGTGGAGAAAAAAAGAAGAAATTGAAAATTAAGGAGCTTGAAACTGATGTTTTGATTATCGGTGGAGGGACTGCTGGTTGTTATGCAGCGATTACGATTGGGAAAAATTCTGATTTGTCAGTAATTGTGGCTGAAAAGGCGAATATTAAAAGAAGTGGATGTCTTGCGGCTGGAATTAATGCGATAAATGCCTACAATGTAAAAGGGCGTGTGCCACAAGATTATGTGGATTATGCAACAAAAGATGCGAATGGAATTGTACGTAATGACTTGCTAATTACTGCAGCGAATAGATTTAACGAAATTACGGCTGAAGTGGAAAAATTAGGGACTTGTAATTTTGAAGGATGAAAATGGAGAATATGTCGCACGTGGGAACAGAAATATAAAAATAAATGGAGAAAATTTTAAGCCGATACTTGCTGATGCGGTGAAAAAGACAAAAAATGTGAGAGTTTTGAACACGCTTAATATTACGGACTTGCTCACAAAAGATGGGAAAGTTTATGGAGCTGTTGGATTTTCTATAAAAAAAGAGGAAGCGTTTGTGATTAGAGCAAAAAAAGTTATAATTTCGACAGGAGGAGCTGCTGGACTATATAAAGCCTAATAATCCTGGATTTTCACGACATAAAATGTGGTATCCGCCATTTAATACTGGAGCAGGATATGCGATGGGAATTTTGGCAGGAGCTGAGATGACAACTTTTGAAATGAGATTTATTGCTTTGAGATGTAAGGATACAATTGCACCAGTTGGGACGATTGCTCAGGGGTTGGAGCAAAACAGATAAATTCGAAAGGATTTGTGTATGAAGATAAATATGGACTTACAACAAGTGAGCGTGTTTATGGAACTGTGCGAGAAAATCAACTTGGAAATGGGCCTTGTTATTTGAAAACGAGTGGAATTAGTGAAGATGAAAGCGATAGTTTGTTAAAAGCATATTTGAATATGGCACCAAGTCAGACATTGAAATGGATTGAAAGTGGAAAAAATCCAAATGAGCAAGATGTAGAAATTGAAGGGACAGAGCCTTACATTGTTGGAGGGCATACTGCAAGTGGCTTTTGGGTAAATACGAATAGAGAAACAACGATTAACGGACTTTATGCAGCAGGTGATGTAGCTGGAGGCTGTCCACAAAAATATGTTACAGGAGCATTGGCAGAAGGAGAAATTGCTGCACTTGATATAATTTCAAAATTGAATGATGAAAAAAATTGTGGAAAACTTGATGAAAATGTGGAAAACTTTTTGGATAATCAAAAAAAACAAATTATTGGACAATATGAAAAAATTAGAAATACGAAGGCTAGAAGATTTTCAACTGAAGATATGGAAGAGGGAATGCAGAAAATTATGGATGAGTATGCAGGTGGAATATCGACAAATTATCAGTTTAATGAGAAACAATTGAAATTGGCAAAACAGAAAATTGATCAGTTGATAGAGCTTTCTGATGAGCTTTCGGCAGATAATATGCATGATTTGATGTTTGCTTATGAATTGAAGGAGCGATTGACGGTTTGTAAATCGTTAATTGGACATCTTTTCTTTAGAAAAGAAACTAGATGGCATTCATTTAATGAAAATTTAGATTATCCTGAAACCGATGAAAATTATTTTAAATATGTAAATTCGAGATTGGTTGATGGAGAGCTGGAAGTATTTACGAGGGAAATTGTGAAGGAGGACAAGTATGAGCATAGTAATTGATCCGTATAAATGTATTGGGTGTACAAAATGTACGCAAGTGTGTCCAGGTACTTTAATCGAGATGCAAAAAGTTGAAGATATGAAGGTCAAAAAGGCAGTTATGCAATATCCAAAAGATTGCTGGGGATGTGTTTCCTGCGTGAAAGAATGTCCAGTTCAGGCGATTTCATTTTTCCTCGGAGCAGATATTGGTGGAAATGGAAGTACGATGACGACTAAAGAGGAAGGCGATATTCTAAAATGGATTATTGAAAAAAGAGATGGAACTGTAGAAGAAATTGATATAAATAGAAAAGATGCTAATAAATATTGATAAATATAATGAATAATAAAAATGGCTACCTCAATTATGAGATAGCCTAGATTGATCTTTTTCAAAAATGCTACGTATTTTCTTAAACTAATTATACAACATTTTAGAGAAAAAAACAATAATAATTTTTAATAAAAAAATAATTTTTTTGAGTTTTTATAGAATTTAGATTAATTTTTATTATATAATGTAAGTGGCTTAAAAAAATAAGTTTGATCTCTTATTTTAAGTATCTCCGTAAAAAAAGGAGGTGCAAAAAAATGCTACGGTATAAAAAAATAACAATACTGATTATAGTATTATTCTTTTTGATACAAAAATAATGCTATGTAGCAGTATTTTTTTCTCACTATTCTAAATCTGAGTAGTGAGTTTTTTTAAAACAAATTACTTTAATATAAAAAAATATTCTATTTACAAAGTAAAAATTAAATTGTATATACACTTGACTATACAAATGTAATGTGCAATAATATAGAAAAATAAAATATATTAAATTTTTTTATTCATAAGTTTAAAAAAATAAAAAAAGAAAGGGTGATTTATAATATGAATGAATTATCTCATTTAGATGAATTGGAAGCAGAGGCGATATACATTATTCGGGAAGTTGCAGCTGAATGTGAAAATCCTGTTATGCTGTATTCGATAGGGAAGGATAGCTCAGTTATGTTACATTTGGCTATGAAGGCATTTTATCCTGAAAAACCGCCTTTTCCATTTCTGCACGTAAATACTGGTTGGAAATTTAAGGAAATGATTAATTTTCGTGATAAAAGAGCGAAAGAACTTGGAATTGAAATGATTGAATACATCAATCCTGAAGGAGTTGAAAAAAATATTAATCCGTTTGATCATGGATCTTCGTTTACTGATATTATGAAAACACAAGCGTTGAAACAGGCACTTAATAAATATGGATTTACTGCAGCATTTGGTGGAGGTCGTAGAGATGAAGAAAAAAGTCGTGCTAAAGAAAGAATTTTCTCATTTAGAAATGCAGCACAAGCATGGGATCCTAAAAATCAACGTCCAGAAATGTGGAAACTTTACAATACAGAGATTAGTAAAGGTGAAAGTATCAGAGTTTTCCCAATTTCTAACTGGACTGAAAAAGATATTTGGGAATACATTCAAAGGGAGAAATATACCAATTGTGTCGCTTTACTCGGCAGCAGAACGTCCTGTTGTGGAAAGAGATGGAAATTTAATCATGGTTGATGATGAAAGAATGCGATTGGAAGAAGGCGAAGAGCCTGAAATTAAAATGGTTCGTTTTAGAACGCTAGGAGATTATCCATTGTCTGGTGCTGTGGAATCAGATGCTGTAACTTTGGAGGAAATAATTGATGAAACATTGAGTTCAGTTGAATCTGAGCGTACAAGTAGAGTTATTGATAGAGATAGTGGAGCAGCAAGCATGGAAAAAAGAAAAAGAGAGGGGTATTTTTAATGGTGAGATTATTAAAATTTATTACTTGTGGAAGTGTGGATGATGGAAAATCAACATTGATTGGAAATATTCTTTACAACTCGAAAGTTGCTTTATGCAGATCAGGAAGAAGCATTAATTTTAGATAGTAAAGTTGGATCACGTGGAGGAGCAATTGATTATTCGCTACTTTTAGATGGATTGATGGCTGAAAGAGAGCAAGGAATCACGATTGATGTGGCTTATCGTTATTTTACTACAAATAAACGTAGCTTTATTGTGGCTGATACGCCAGGTCATGAAGAATATACAAGAAATATGGCAGTTGGAGCTTCGTTTGCCGAAGTTGCAATTTTGCTTTTAGATGTTACAAAAGGTGTACTTGTTCAAACTAGAAGACACGCAAGAATTTGTTCAATGGTTGGAATACGTCATTTCGTTTTTGCAGTAAATAAAATGGATTTAGCAAATTATAGTGAAGAGAAATTTAATAAAATTGTCGATGAAGTAAAGGAATTGGCAAAAGAATTGGAATTGGAAAATATAAAAATAATTCCTGTAAGTGCGACTGAAGGAGATAATGTTACTAAAAAATCAGAAAATATGCCTTGGTATAAGGAAGAAAGCATTATCGAATATTTGGAAACAGTTGATGTAACAGAAGATACTAAAAATTCTGATTTTTATGTACCAATTCAAAGAGTTTGCCGTCCAAATCATGAATTTAGAGGATTCCAAGGGCAAATTGAAAGTGGTTTTGTAAAAGTTGGAGAAGAAATTGTTGTGTTGCCAAGTAATGAGACTGCGACTGTGAAAACGATTTTGAATGGAGATAGAAATGTGGAAGAGGCATTTTCAGGACAAGCTGTTACGATTCAGTTGGATAAAGAAGTAGACGTGAGCCGTGGTTCTGTTATTACAAAAAACAAAAATCTTCCAGTTTCAAAATCGGTTGAAGCTGCATTATTGTGGATGGATGATGATAAGTTAATTGTTGGAAAAGAATATTTGGCAAAACTTGGAACAAAGAAACTACCTGCAATATTGAAGGAAATTATTTATAAAATTGACGTTAATACTGGAGAAAAAATCAAAACACAAAGTATTACAAAAAATGAAATTGCTCTTTGTAAAATTGAATTTTCAGATAAGGTTATTGTTGATTTATTTAAGAAAAATAAGACTTTGGGAGAATTGATATTAATTGATAGACTTTCTCATCAAACAGCTGCTGCGGGAGTAGTGGAAAATATTGATACGACTGGGGAAAAAAACCATATTTTGAAAAAAAGATGATATAAAAAAATTGGTGGATATTTTTTTGAAGAATTGTACTTTTGATTTTTGAAAATGCGAGAATGTCTAAAGAAGAAACAGGAGAAAAAAACGTATCATGTAGGCGATATTGTACCTCAAAACAGGAGATAGCTTTTGAGTATCCGCAATATTTTGACATTATTTCACTTGAAAGTGAAGCGGCAGTTTTAGTTAGAGATCGTAAAGATCTTTTGATATTGTGAAATTGGAAGATTACCACTTTACAGGGCTTCCAGTGCTAGATGAAGCAGGATTTGGATTGCAGATAAAAAAACGAGAGAAGATATGAAAAATTATCTTGCAGACCATAATCAAAAATAAAAAAATAAAGTGGAAATTCACAAAAAAATGGGCGAAATTTGAAACTTATAGAAGAATAGTAAGTGGAGATAGTTTTTACGTGATTTAAAAAAATTATTAAATAAAAAAAGGGAAAGGAGAAGGGAAATATGCTAAAAAAACTGAGAGTACCAGTGATATTTGTTGCAATTATAATTTTACTTTATTTTGTAGGGATTATGCGACAAAACAGTAAAATTGGGAAGAATAAGCAAAAAATGGAAATTGTGAATGTTTCCTATGATCCTACCCGTGAATTGTACGAGAGATATAATGGGCTGTTTAAGGCATATTACAAGGAAAAATATGGAAAGGATGTGAATATTATCCAGTCACACGGAGGTTCAGGATCGCAAGCACGTTCAGTAATTGAAGGCCTTGATGCAGATGTTGTAACATTAGCTTTGGAAAATGATGTAGCACTTCTTGAGAAAGTAGATTTGCTAGAAAAAGGCTGGGTAAATAAATTTCCAGGCAGTTCTTCTCCGTATACCTCGACAATCGTTTTTCTTGTAAGAAAAGGAAATCCACAAAATATAAAGGATTGGAACGATTTAGCAAAAAAAGGAGTAAAAGTAATAACACCTGATCCAAAAAGTAGTGGTGGAGCTTGCTGGAATTTTTTGGCAGCATGGTCATATGGACTTGAAAAATATGGAAAAGATGAAAATAAAATAAAAAGTTTTGTAAAGAGCATTTATGATAATGTGGCTGTAATGGATTCAGGAGCAAGGGCAGCGACTACAACTTTTGTGGAAAATAATCAGGGAGATGTGTTAATTGCATGGGAAAATGAGGCGATTGCAACGGTTAAGGAATATCCTGACAAATATCAAATTGTTTATCCAAGTGTGAGTATTTTAGCTCAGCCGACAGTCGCAGTAGTCGATAAAATTGCAAAAAATGATGGAACGTATCAAATAAGCACAGAATACTTGAAATATCTATATTCTGAAAAGGCACAAGAAATAATCGCTGAAAGTGGTTATAGACCTTATGACCAAAAAAAGTTTTTAAAAAAATATGGAAATAAATTTGATTTAAAGATGAAATTGACGAAAATAGATAATTTTGGTGGATGGAAAAAAAGCATATGAGAAATTTTTTTCAATGAAGGTGCTTTTATTTGATAAAAATTTATGAAAAATTAAAAATAAAAAGGTTTTAAATGAAAGGAGTGAAAAATGAAAAATATTAGCTTTTAAAAAAAGAAAAGAAAAAACTGTAATTCCAGGTTTTGGACTGACATTTGGAATATCACTGGCAATGTTGTCAATTTTAATATTGATACCGCTAGCCTCAATATTAGTCTATTCCTTTCGATTGTCACCTTCTGAATTTTGGCAGCTTATAACAGAAAAGGCAGTTTTAAGTGCACTTTTTACAAGTGTCGGTTGTTCATTCATTGCCGCCATTATAAATTGTATTTTTGGAGTAATTTTGGCGTGGGTACTTGTAAAATACGATTTTTTTGGAAAAAGGTTTTTAGATGGAATGTTGGAATTGCCTTTTGCCTTGCCTACTGCAGTTGCAGGAATTACGCTTTCAAAAATGTATTCTGATACTGGAATTGTTGGAAAGATATTTTGCAAAATTTGGAATAAAAATTTCATACACTCACATTGGAATAATAATTGCATTAATTTTCGTTGGAATTCCTTTTGTGGTAAGAGCAGTTCAGCCGATATTAGAAAAACTAGATAATCAGTACGAAGAAGCGGCGTATATATTAGGTGCAGATAGAAAAACAACTTTTTGGAAAGTAATTTTTCCAGAGATAAAACCTGCACTTTTAACAGGATTTGGACTTGCATTTTCGAGAGGAATTGGAGAATATGGAAGCGTAATTTATATTTCAGGAAACAGCCTAAAAGAGCATACACAAGTTATTTCCTACGTAATTATGCAAAAATTAAATTATGTTGACTATCCTTCAGCAACTGTTATAGCTTTAGTAATGCTAATATTTTCATTCATACTTTTTATTTTTTTAATAAACTTAGTTCAAAATGAACCAATTTAAGCGAACAAACAATATTTAGGGAAGGGGAAAGCAATGGATAAAAATAACACGATAAAATATGTATTAATAACAATAAGTTTACTATTTGTTGGAATTATGCTAGTATTGCCACTAATAGCAATTATCATAAATTCACTTCAAAAAGGCTGGGCATTTTACATAAAAAGCCTAACTGACAAATATGTTTTATCAGCCTTTGAAAGTGACGATAATTGCAACAATTTCAGCACTAATTATAAATACTTTTTTCGGAATAACAGCAGCATGGCTTCTCACAAAATTTTCTTTTCGTGGGAAACATATTTTAGCTACACTAATAGACATCCCCTTTTCAATTTCACCAGTAATTGCAGGTCTTGCTTTCATTATGACCTTTGGAAGAATGGGTTGGGCAGCACCGTATATTACGGCATTGAATAAATTTTTTGTATTAGATATAAAAATAGTGTTCGCAATTCCAGGAGTAATTTTAGCAACTGTTTTTGTGACATTTCCATTTATTTCAAGGGAAATAGTTCCAATCTTTGAATGCACAAGGAAAAGATGAGGAAGAAGCAGCGGCACTAATGGGAGCAGATGGATTTACAATTTTTAGAAAAATAACGCTACCACATATAAAATGGGGATTACTTTATGGAATAATTCTTTGTACAGCAAGAGCATTAGGAGAATTTGGTGCAGTAAATGCACTTTCAAAAGCAAGAGGAGGAACTTTCACATTGCCATTAGAAATAGATGCACTTTATTTATCAGGTTCATCAGAGTCAATAACAGCAGCTTTTGCAGTATCTTCACTTTTTGGTACTTATTTCAATAATAATTTTGATTATTAAAAAAATATTGTTGAACATAAATCTGCTAAAAAAAGGGATTTAATAAAAAAATAATTGCAAATTTGAACTAGAAAAATATATAATTGTATATGTAATTGTAATTTTATAACAAATTCAAATTTCTAAAAAAATTAATCAAATGAAAAAAATAGAAATTTGAATAAATAGCCGTAGCTTTTTAAGTTTGATTTTAAAATGGCGTTACTATTAAAGTAAAATAGTTATAAAATTTCTTAATTTTGGAGGGAAAAATGACAAAAAATATGAAAACAATGGATGGTAACCAAGCTGCAGCTCACATAGCTTATGCATTTACGGAAGTTGCTGGAATTTATCCAATCACTCCGTCATCAACTATGTCAGAGCATGTAGACCAATGGGCATCATACGGGAAGGAAAACTTATTTGGAACACAAGTGAAAGTTGTAGAAATGCAGTCAGAAGCCGGAGCAGCAGGAATTGTACACGGTTCGTTACAAGCTGGAGCTTTAACTACGACATTTACTGCATCTCAAGGATTACTATTGAAAATACCTAATATGTACAAAATAGCAGGAGAATTGCTACCAGGAGTAATGCACGTAGCAGCAAGAGCTATTTCAACACAGGCATTATCAATATTTGGAGATCATCAAGATATTTATTCAGCAAGAATGACAGGTTGGACAATGCTTGCAACAAGCTCGGTTCAAGAAGTAATGGACTTAGCAGGAATCGCACATTTAGCAGCAATTAAATCAAGAGTCCCTGTTATGCACTTTTTTGATGGTTTCAGAACATCACACGAAATAAATAAAGTGGAAGTTATGGATTACGATTTTCTTGAAAGTTTACTTGATAAAAAAGCAGTTAGAGAATTTAGAGAAAGAGCATTAAATCCAGAAAAACCAGTAACAAGAGGAACAGCACAAAATGATGATATTTATTTCCAAGCAAGAGAAGCTCAAAATAAATTTTATGAAGCTGTACCTGATATCGTAAACGACTACATGAAAAAAATTAGCGAAAAAACAGGAAGATATTACGCACCATTTGTTTATTACGGAGCAGAAAACGCCGAAAGAGTTATTGTTGCAATGGGATCTGTAAACGAAACAATTAAAGAAGTTGTAGATTATTTAAATAAAAAAGGAGAAAATGTAGGAGTGCTAAACGTTCACTTATACAGACCTTTTTCAAGCAAATATTTCTTCGATGCAATGCCAAAAAGCGTGAAAAAAATTGCCGTACTTGACAGAACAAAAGAGCCAGGAGCATTAGGAGAGCCATTATACATGGACGTAAAAGCACTTTATTACGGAAAAGAAAATGCACCTGAAATTGTAGGTGGAAGATACGGATTGTCATCAAAAGATACAACACCTGAACAAATTGTAGCAGTATTCAAAAATATTGCACAAAAAGAGCCTAAAAATAATTTTACAATAGGAATTGTTGATGACGTTACATTTACATCACTTGCACTTGAAGAAGAAGTTTTCACAGGAAATGAAGATGTGAAAGAGTGCTTATTTTACGGACTTGGTTCAGATGGAACTGTTGGAGCTAATAAAAATTCAATAAAAATTATTGGAGATAAAACAGACTTGTATGCACAAGGTTATTTTGCGTACGATTCTAAAAAAGCAGGAGGAGTGACAAGATCACATTTGAGATTCAGTAAAGATCCAATTCACTCAACTTACTTAGTTACAAGACCAGGTTTTGTAGCTTGTTCAGCACCTGCATACCTTGGAAAATACGATATGATTTCTGGGATTAAAAAGAAGGAGGAACATTCCTATTAAAACACAATTTGGGATAAAGAAAGATTAATTCCAAGCATACCAAATGAAATTAAACGAGAGTTAGCTAGAAAAAAATTAAATTTTTTTCATTATAAATGCTACAAAAATTAGCTAAAAGAAATTGGATTAGGAAACAGAACAAATACAATTATGCAATCAGCATTTTTTTCTATCTTTCAGAAGTAATTCCGCACGAAGAAGCAAAAGAGTATATGAAAGAATATGCAGAAAAAAGTTATGGAAGAAAAGGAAAAGATGTAGTTCAAAAAAACTGGAATGCTATTGACAGAGGAATTGATGGTTTAGAGCAAGTAGAAGTATTGCCAGAATGGGCAGACCTTGAAGTAAACGAACAAATTATCGAAGCAGCAAAACCTGAATTTATCAAGAAAATAGTAGACCCAATTAACCATATGAAAGGTAACGAATTACCAGTTTCATCAATCATAGAAACAGGAATGGTAGACGGAACTTTTCCAACCAGGAACTGCAAATTACGAAAAAAGAGGAGTAGCGTCAGAAGTACCAGAATGGCAACCAGATATGTGTATACAATGTAATCAATGTGCCTACGTTTGTCCACACGCTGTAATACGACCATTTTTATTAGATGAAGAAGAAATGGCAAAAGCTCCTGAAGGAATGCCAACAATAAAGGCTTTGGGACGTGGAATGAATGAGTTGAACTATAAAATTCAAGTATCGCCTTTGGACTGTACAGGATGCAGTGCCTGTGTGGATGTGTGTCCTGCACCACGTGGAAAAGCGATTGTCATGAAATCTACTCAATCTCAAATTGAGAAAAATGAAATTGAATATACAGATTATTTATTTAACAATGTTTCTTATAAAGATAAAATTTTAGGAAAAAATACAGTAAAAGGTTCACAATTTGCAAAACCGCTATTTGAATTTTCTGGAGCTTGTGCTGGTTGTGGAGAAACACCGTATATTAAGTTGGTGACACAGTTATTTGGAGAAAGAATGATGGTTGCAAATGCAACTGGATGTTCTTCAATTTATGGCGCTTCTACTCCTTCAACACCATATACAACTGCTCAAAATGGTTGTGGACCTGCATGGGCATCTTCACTATTTGAAGACAATGCTGAATATGGATACGGAATGTTTCAGGCTATAAATACAATTCGACACAGAATTTTGAAGAGAATGGGAGAAATAAAAGAAGATGTTTCACCTAAACTTGCAGAATTATTTATTTCATTTGAAGAAAACTTTGATGATGGAGATAAAACTACAGAAATTCGTGATGAATTAGTAGCAGCATTAGAAAAAGAAAATTCTGAAAACACAAATGAAAAAGTAAAAAATAATATTTCTGAAATATTAGAATTAAAACAATACTTAATCAAAAAATCTATCTGGATGTTTGGTGGAGATGGATGGGCCTATGACATAGGATTTGGTGGACTTGACCATGTTCTAGCTTCAGGAGATGATGTAAACATACTTGTACTTGATACAGAAGTTTACTCAAATACAGGAGGGCAATCATCAAAATCTTCAAGAACTGGAGCAGTTGCAAAATTTGCAGCCTCAGGAAAACCAGCCAAGAAAAAAGATTTAGCCGCAATATTGATGACTTACGGAAATATCTACGTTGCTAAAGTGTCAATGGGAGCAAACCAAAATCAGACATTAAAAGCAATAAGAGAAGCTGAAGCTTATCCAGGACCATCAATAGTAATAGCTTATTCACCTTGTATTGAACATGGTATAAAAGCAGGTATGGGTAAATTCCAGACAGAAGAAAAACTGGCAACAGAAGTAGGATATTGGCCAATTTTTAGATTTGATCCAAGATTAGCAGAAAAAGGTAAAAATCCATTACAATTGGATACGAGAAATCCAGCTTGGGAAAAATATGAAGAATTTTTACTAGGAGAAAGAAGATATGCAACTTTGGCTGCAGAATTTCCTGAAAAGGCAAAAGAATTGCTGGAAGCAAATTTGAAAAATGCTAAGGATAACTGGAATTATTATAAACGTATGGCGGCAATGGATTATTCAATAGAAGAATAAGTCTATAATTTTTGATTAAAATAAAATTTAAAAATTTTTAATATAGAAAATCCCCTTTATTTTAGGGGGTTTTTATTATTTTGGGAAAATATTTGAGATGAGCAGCATTTATTTTGATAAAAAAATGTGGTAAAAATTATTAAGTATTCAGGTAAATAATTTATTAATTTGTGATCTTTTTCGGAAATGTAGTTATTAATTTGAATATTTAAAGAGAAAGTTGTAATTATAAAAAAATAAAGTTTAAAAATAAGAGGGGAAAAAAATTATGAGAAGAACTAAATGGGCTGAAAAAAATTATTCCTAATCCACGACAGGAAAAGGGAATATATTGAAAGGGACAATAAACAAAGTTTTGATGATAAAAACAAAAAGGATAAAAAAAGCGGAAATAAAAAAACAAATTATGGAAAAATTCAAATTTGGGTTCCCTGATTGATAATGATATTTTGAAAATACTTTATTCACGGGGCATAACAACTGAGAAGGAAGTGATTGAGTTTTTAAATCCTAAAATGGAGAATATTCAAGATCCTTATGGGCTGCAGGATATGGAAAAGACGGTTTTGGAAATTGAAAAGGGCGATAGAGGAGCAGAAAAAAATATCTGGATATTTGGGGATTATGATGTAGATGGGATTACTTCAACTTCGATTTTGTATATGGCACTAAAGGAGCTTGGGGCTGAAAATGTGAATTATTATATTCCGATTCGGGATGAAGGATATGGTCTGAATAACGAGGCTTTGAAGAAAATAAAAGATTCGGGGGCAGATTTAGTAATTACTGTAGATTGCGGGATTACGGCATTTCCGGAAGTGGAATTTGCAAATTCTATAGATTTGCCGATAATTATTACAGATCATCATAATTTGCATGGCGGAAAAGTTCCGGCTGCTGTTGCAGTTGTTAATCCAAAACGTTTTGAAAATGAATTTTCATTTGAGTTTCTGGCGGGAGTTGGGACTATTTTCATGGTAATTCTTTGTCTTTATGAAAGAATTGGGAAAAAGGCAAAAGCATATAAATATCTTGATTTGGTGGCGATTGGAACAGTTGCAGACATTGTGCCGCTGGTGGAGGAAAACAGGATTTTGACAAAATTTGGTCTGGAGCAGCTTAGCCGTTCTAAAAATAAGGGGCTTAGATTTTTGCTCTACAAGCTGTTTAGTACCCAAAATTCGGATTTTAATGAGAAAACTGAATACAATTCGTATGATGTGGGCTTTTATCATAGCGCCTGTCTTTAATGCGGCTGGAAGGCTTAAAAAGATGCAAAAAAATGGTTGTAAAATTGCTAATTTCTGATAATGACAGGGAAATTGAGATAATCGTAAAGGAACTTATTAATAAGAATTTTGAGCGGAAAGAACTGCAGAATGAAATTGTGGAGAAAGTGGAAAAGCATATTGAAGAAAGCGATTTGAAGGAAGATTATGTAATTGTAGACTATTCACCTGAATATCACCACGGAGTATTGGTATAGCGGCTTCCAAAAATTGTGGATAAATATTACAAGCCTGCGATTATCATTGAAGTGAAGGAAGATGAAGGGATAGCAGTTGGATCTTGCCGAAGTATCGGGAATTTTAATATTTTTGGAGGCGTTGCAGTCGATGCCTGAACTTTTTTTGAAAGTTTGGAGGACATTCTGGAGCGGCTGGATTTACGATTGGAATAAAAAAATTTGGAATTATTTAAGGAAAAAAAATTAATAAATTTGCAAAGACAAAAACTGAAGGAAGAGGATTTTGTAAAAATAATAGAAATTGACAAGCAAATTCCAATTCAAAAAGTTTCTTATGAATTTTTTCAAGTGATAGAACTTTTAAAGCCGTTTGGCTTTGGAAATCCAATGCCAACTTTCAGGACAAATAATGTACTTTTTGAAAATATAAAGTTCATTGGAGAAAATAAGAATCATATAATGTTTGATATAAAGCAGAAAGGATTTTTTTAGCAGAAATGCTGTCTGGTTCAATTCTGGAGAATATTTTTAAGAAACTGAATGAAAAATCTGTTTTATGATATTGTTTACAAGTTAAAGACAGAAATGTTTCAAGATAGATATTATACAAAGGTGTATATTGAAGATGTAAAAGTATCGCAGTTAAAAGATGATACTTTTTCCTATTATCATTCTCTTTTTAATACATCTTTTCCAATGAAGTCAATTTTTTATACAAATATTGAGCTGGATTTAGAAAAGAAAATTACGATGAAAATGGAATTTGATCAAGTTTCACTTTTTTTCAGGGGAGAAAAATTTATTGGACGGCTTTGATTACAGTGTTTCAAATCTGCTAATACTATTGAACCAGTATTATAATTGGAATTTTACTGTAAAAATTGAGGATGTGAAGCAGACTGCCAGTCATAGCATTGTAAATATTTTGATAAAAAGGGATTACAGCTTTAAATGCTACGATCATACACAGGTTGGAATTTTTAGGAAAATAAAGGAATTTCTGATTGGAAAAATGGAATATAATACTCAAACTAAAAAAATTTACTTTTCACAATTTTTTTAGACAAAATAAAAAAACTTAATTGTAAAAAAATATATTTAATGAAGATGAAAAATATAAATATAAAATGTCGAACTTTGAGAACTTTTTTTGCTTACAATTGGGATTTATTATAAAAAAACAACTGATAAAAAAAAGTCAGATTGTAATAAGTTCAGAAAAGAAGACAGTTTTTAATAATTTTTATAAAATCGTATTTTTGACATAAATGAAGAATATTCGGAAAATGATTATCCATTTACATTGTTTTACAATTATAAAGATACACAAGAGCTGGAAAAATATTATAAAGTCGGATTTTAGCCTGCAAAATGAAATTAATTATGAGATTGATGAAAATGTTCAAAGTTCTGAGGTTAATGAAAAATAGCGAAAGTTTTTGAAAGTAAGGAAGAGTTGAAACAGCTGGAATATAAGAAAAATCGAAGGAATTGAATTAAAAAAATAGTCAGACAGAAAATCAAAGTGAAGATCAGGAAAATTTAGGTGAAAATGAAATTGAAGATGAAAAAAAGAAAAATCAAGAAATTTGGAAAAAGATTTTTGTGTAATAGTAAATTCTGAAGACTTTTATGATAAAAAAACTGAAAATTTGGATGAAAGTAATATTAAAGAGCTGAATATTCAAATTGAAGTGCCTGAAAATGTAGTATTTTTACAGGATTCTACAAAAAAAGGAAAGAAAAAAATGCAAAAAAATATTTTTTTCTGGAATATTTGCCGATTGAGAAAAAAATTAAGTTGAAAAAAATTACTGGAAGATGGAGAAAAAAATTTTTTTCTGATTATTCAGTTAATGAGATTTTTATGAAAATAAGGAGAAAAATGTATGAAAAAAATTAAAAAAAGGCTATTTTTGGTTTACAATCCAAAATCTGGAAATGCCAATATGATTTTAAGCAATTTTGATTTAATCACGACAAAACTGCTGGAAAAAAAGGGATTACATTGACACTTTATAGTATAAATAAGGATTATGACCTATTTACAGAAATTTTTAAAAAAATGAAAAAAATATGATATTTCTGATTTTTATCAGGTGGAGATGGAACATTAAGTCGTTGTTTAAGTGAACTTTATTCTAGAAAATATTGAATTTCCAGAAGTTGCAATATTTCCGACAGGAACATCAAACGACTTTTGCAAAAAGCATTGAAAATTTGAAGAAAAATATTGAAAACTGGATAGAGAAAATTACAGATAAAAAGTGCCAAAAAAATATTGATTTTGGGTTAATTAATGGAAAAACGGTATTCTTGTCATCGTATGCTGGCGGACTGTTTACTAAAATTTCCTACAATACAGACAAGACATTGAAAAAAACGTTTGGAAAAAAATTGCCTATTACATGAATGGGACTTGGAGAACTTACAAATATAAAGACTTTTGACTTGGATATTGTGCTGGATGGGAATAAAACAATTAAGGAAAAGGCTATTTTTATATGCAATTCTGAATGGAAAAAAAGTGTTGGCGGATTTGAAAAATGTAATTGATGAAGCCAGTATGAATGACGGATTTATGGATATTCTAATTGTAAAAAAACATTGATAATCCGATGGATATTCCAAAAAAATTCTAATCGACTTAATGAACAGCAATCTGACAAATAATGATTATATCCGAACTTTACAAGCCAAAAAAATGTGAAATAAAAAAAGTTTCCGAAGAAATTAACGTAAGCATTGATGGAGAAGAAGGAGAAAATATGGATGTAAAAATTGAGTTTATTAGCGGAAAATTAAAAAAATTTTTTTGCTAAAAAAATGATATAATAATTTTAAATAAAAAAACTGTTCAGGTTAGTGTAAAATTAAAAAAATGCGAGAAAAAGGGCTTTATTCTTTAACCCTAGAAGCTCTCGCTTCTAAAAAGCGGGAGTAGTTCACTTGAATAGGACTTTTTTTGTATAAATTTGTTGCAAGGGTAAAAATTAAAATATGAAATGTCAAATTATGATAAAAAAAGAAAATTTAAATTTTTAATAAATTTTTTTATAAAAAAATGTTTTTGAATTTTTTACAAAAAAATATGGTATAGTTATAGTATATAAAAAAATTTAGAAAGGTATGGAGGAAAAAAATTATGAATGGATATTTTAGTCTTGTTTTTACATGCACACTTGCCGTATGTAAGACATCCAGAGTATGAAGAATTTTTAGAAGAAGATTGGTTATATGAAGCGATTACGGAAACGTATATCCCTTTACTTGAAATGTTTGAAAATTTAACAAGAGATAACATTCCTTGGAATATAACTATCACAATGTCTGGAACGCTTGTAAATATGCTAAATGATGGTTTATTGCGTGAAAGATATCTTCGTCATATGAATAAATTAGTTGAATTCTGTGAAAATGAAGTGGAAAGACTAAGTCCATATCCTGACATGCTAAATGTTGCAAAACATAATTTATGGTTCAATACTAGAGCAAGACAAGTATTTGAAGAAAAGTACAACAAAGATTTAGTGGGGGCATTTAGAAAATTTCAAGATCAGGGTAACTTAGAAATCATTCCAGTTACAGCGACACATGGATTTTTGCCAGTTATGAAAGACTATCCTGAAGCAGTAAACGCTCAAGTGCTTATGGCAAAAAAAGATTATGTTAAAAATTTTGGAAGAGATCCGAAGGGAATTTGGCTAGCTGAATGTGCCTATTATCCAGGACAAGATAAGTTCTTGGAAAAACACGGAATAAGATACTTCCTAGTTGATGCGCATGGAATTATGCATAGTGATCCACGTCCAGTTTATGGTATTTATTCGCCAGTTTACACTAAGAATTATGTAGCTGCATTTGCCAGAGATTTGGAATCATCAGAACAAGTTTGGAGTTCTGAATCAGGATATCCAGGAGATGGACTTTACCGTGAATTCCATAAGGATGCAGGATATGAACTAGACTATGAACTTGTAAAACCTTACTTGCACAGTGATGGAGTGAGAAGAAACATAGGAATAAAATATCATGCAATAACAGATAAGAAAGGAACTTATAAAGCAGTTTATAATCCGCAGGCAGCAGCAGATAGAGCAAAAGAACATGCTTATAACTTTGTATTCAATCGTTCAAAACAGATTGAATATCTTGCTTCAAAAATGAAATATAGAAAACCTATCGTAGTGTCACCTTATGATGCTGAATTATACGGACACTGGTGGTATGAAGGGCCTATATTCCTAGAATGGGTATTCAGAGCAATAGCTGAATCTGATTTTTCTACAATAACACCATACAAATATTTACAAAAATACCCTACAAACCAAATAGTTGACGTAAGTATGTCAAGCTGGGGAGCAAACGGTTATTACGATGTTTGGATAGATGGTTCAAATGACTATGCGTACAGACATTTACATAAAGCTGCACAAAAGATGATAGAACTGGCAAATGGAAGAGAACCTTACAACGAATTGGAATACAGAGCATTAAACCAAGCTGCAAGGGAATTGTTAATAGCACAAACTTCTTGCTGGGAATTTATAATGTATACTGGAACAATGGTTGGTTATGCTCACAAGAAAATAAGTGACCACATTCATAGATTATTCAAAATTTATGAAGATTACAAAAATGGCAACTTGGATGAAAGCTGGTTGAGAGAAATTGAAAGCAGAGATAATATTTTCCCAGAAATGGATTATAGAATTTATAGAACTGATTGGCTATAGTTTTAATATAATATAAAAAAATAATAAATTTAAGGAGTGTTTTTTTGACATTCCTTTTTTAAATTAACTGGGAAAAAAATAAATATTTTATTTGATTTTTAAAGGTAAATTAGTATAAAATGTATCTGATAATTTATTTTTTTAAATAGAATTTAGTATAAAAAAATGGAAATGGGGAAAGATGGATAATAAAAAAATTTATTAAAAGGGTACAATGGTTTATTCTCTTATGAATTTAGTTACGAAAATGGGTTCGTTTGTTTTTTTGCCGATAATAACGAGATTGCTGACACAGGAGGAATTTGGGATTGTAGGAACATTAGCTCCGATTACTTCGTTGTTTACAGTGATTTTGGGATTAGGGCTATATAATGCTCAGATGAAAAAATATGTGGATTTGAAGGAAAGTGAAGATGAGTTTGGAAGCTATATGTTTTCTTCAACTTTGATAATAGTTGTTTTTAATATTTTTAACGTATGTTTTTATTTACGCCAATGGCTCAAAAACTGTTTTCATACATTGTGGATTTAAGCAAAGTAAGCTACTATCCCTTGATAATTGTCAGTATTTTAATTGCCACAGCGAATGCTTTTAATAATCTTTCAACAACTTTGTTCAGAATGAAGAGAATGTATATGAAAGTGGCGATAGGGAGTGTTATAAGTCTTTTTACAACTTATATTCTGGCAATTTATTTTATAAAAATATTTGAAATGGGGAGTTTTTGGAAATCAGTTTGCAAATTTAGTTGCATTGCTTGTAGTCTTTTTATTTTATTTTAAAGATTATTTTGGAAAATTTAGATTTAAGCTGAATTTTGATTATGTGAAATATTCGCTGCGAAATGGATTACCACTTATTTTTATTGAACTTACAGACCAAGTTGTAAATTTAAGTGACAGGCTTGTTTTGGCAAAATTTGTTTCTCTTGCGGTAGTTGGGGGATATACGCTTGCCTTTACTGGAGGAAGGGTTTTTGTCGGTTGTTACAGGCTCTTTTGTGAATAGCTGGACGCCGGAGTTTTTATGAGGCGATGAAAGAGGATAAGACAAATCCAACAATAACGAGAAGCGTAGAAAAATTTTATTGCGATTATTTCCTTTGCCTGTGTAATTGCCCAGTTATTTGCTCCAGAGGGAATAAAATTAATATTTCCAAAAAGTTATTATCAGGCAATTAATTATATGCCATTAATTTTGGCTGGAATTGTAATACAGGCATTATTTTGCCTAGATTATTTTTTTCCATTTTTCACGAAGATAGCATATACATTTTTTTATTTTACAATGTTTGCAATGATATTTAATTTAGCTGGAAATATAATATTTATACCGAAGTTTCCTGAAATTGGTCCGATTATTGCGGCATGGACTACATTGCTTTGCCTTTTTTTGTTCAGGGCGATAATGGAAATGATGATTATAAGGAAAAAAATACAAAGATTTCATTTAATTACAAAAAAATTATTTCTGTATTTTTATAATTATTGTAAATCCTATTATATTTTTACTTGTCAAATGATCAGCTTTCAATAGTAAAATTTGGCTTTAAAATAGTATATTTGGCAATAGTTACAAAATTACTTGTAAATAAGGAAGTTTTGGCTAAAATTACAAATCTTGTGAATGGAATAAAAAGAAAAATTATGAAACGATAAATTTTAAATTTTTTGGGAAAAATAAGGGAATTAGAAAATGAAATTTACAGTTTTTTTACACCGACTTTTAATCGAAAAGGAACTGCTTGAAAAATTGTATGAAATCGCTTCAAAAAGCAGACTTTTAAAGACTTTGAATGGCTTATTGTGGATGATGGCTCTACTGATGGGACTAAAGAGAAAGTGGAAGAGTTTTTGAGTGAAAAAAAGTTGGAAATAAAATATTATTTTAAGGAAAATGGCGGTAAGCAGAGGGCTTATAACTTTGCGACAGAAAAGGCGAATGGGGAACTTTTTATTTGTCTTGATTCAGATGATGAATATGTAGAAAATGGGCTTGAAATTATTTTTGAAATATTGGAAAAAATATGAGAAGAATTCCGATATTGCTGGAATGGGATATTTGTCGACTTATCCAAATGGAGAAATTATCGGCTCTAGTTTTCCAGAAAAGGAAATGATTTCGACACAATTTGAAATTTATAATAAATATGGGAGTTAAAGGCGATAAGGGGCTTATGTTCAGAACTGAAATTATAAAAAAGTACAAATTTCCAGTTTTTGAAGATGAGAAGTTTATTAAATAGTGCAAGAACACTCGCAACTTTAGTCATGAGATGAATTGCACGAAAATTTTAGTAAGCATATAGGGAAACTTGTATGTAGACACGGAGCAAAACCGTGCAACAAAGAAACTGAATTGCTGGGAACTCTTAAAGCTAGTATAACCACAACATAATATCTAAGTGAAAATATGGTATAAGTGTGATGGTGGCGAAAGCAGAAAAAATATACTAGATGGTGTAAGGTTAAATCCTAAGTGCTAAGATAATAGACAATCAGCAACTAAGCCTGAAAAGGAAAGTTCAACGACTATCCCTCGTGAGGGGAGTACAATACAAGCGATTGGTATTGGAAGTGGTTTCGCCTAAGGTACATTATGTGCTATGGATAAGATATAGTCTGTGCTTGTTAGAGATAACAAGAAGTTCATAAGAGAACTGCGTAAGTAGTAGCGCACTTATGTGAACGACTTCCCGCTGTTGTGGGGTTTTAAAAACTTTAAAAATATTTAAAAATAAATAAAAAATATTACTTTTTTGACAGATAAAATGTAGAATATATGGTATAATATCTCTGATGAAAAGGAGGTGATTATATATGTATTTAACATTAAAACAACAAGTAAAACATCTTAGTAAAAAGGAGTTTAGGAATTTAAAATATTTATCTCATATAGCCAAGAACTTAACTAATGAAGCTATATATAATGTTAGACAACACTATTTTTCAAAATAAAAAGTATTTAAGTTATAATGAAAACTATAAAATGCTTAAAAAAATAGTGAAAATTACAAGAAATTAAATTCTAATATGGCTCAACAAATTCTAAAAAGAAGTAGATGGAAGTTTTCAAATCATTTTTTTGGACTTTTTGAAAACTTGCTAAGAATGGTCAATATAATTTTAAAAGATATAAAATTACCTAAATATCTTGCTAAAGATGGTTTTTACTACTCTTGTTATAGGTTTTGTTAGATTAAAAGATGATATTCTGATAGTTCCTTATTCAAATGCATTTAGAAAGACACATAGGAAATCGCAATAAAACTACCACCAGTATTAAAAAGTCAAGAAGATAAAAGAGATTAGAATAATACCAAAACAACATTCTAGGTACTTTGAAATTCAATATACTTACGAAGTAGAAAGAAGTTCAAAGGAATTAAATAAAGAAAAATGCACTAGGAATTGATTTAGGTATAGATAATCTTTGTACTTGTGTTACAAATGCTGGAGCTTCATTCATAATAGATGGTAGAAAAATTAAAAATCAATAAATCAATATTATAATAAGATAAATGCAAAATTACAAAGTATAAAAGATAAGCAAAAAGATTAGAGCGATACAACATTAAGACAAAAGCGAATAGCTAGAAAGAGAAAATAATCGTATAAATGATTATCTTTCAAAAAGCAGCAAGAACAATTGTAAATTATTGTCTTAATAATGATATAGGAAAAACTAGTTCTAGGATATAATGAAGATTTTCAAAGAAATTCAAATATAGGAAGTATAAATAATCAAAACTTTGTAAACATACCATATGGAAAAATTAAGAGATAAATTAATATATCTATGTAAACTATATGGAATAGAATTTAAACTACAAGAAGAGAGTTATACATCAAAAAGCAAGTTTCTTTGATAGAGATGAAATTCCAATATATGATAAAGAAAAATCAAAAAGAATATATATTCAGTGGAAAAAAAGGATAAAAAGAGGACTATATCAAACAAGCGCAGGTAAACTCATAAATGCAGATTGTAATGGAGCATTAAATATATTAAGGAAAAGTAAAGTTGTGGATTTAGGTATCCTATACAATAGAGGTGAGCTGAACACACCTAAAAGAATAAGGGTAGTGTAAAGTTATCAAACTTCTTAGAAAATTTTTAAATGTTTTTAAAGATTTTAGAACCCTGCGACTTTAGTCGTGGGAGGTTCAGTACGGAAGCTGTTGTTTATAATAGAATTTGCGAGAAATATAAAATGGTTTACGTAAATGAGAAAATTGAGATAAAGGAATATCAGGAAGATGGGCTGACTGCAAAATATAATAATTTACTGTTGAGAAATCCGAAAGGGCAGGCACTTTATCACAATGAAATAAATTCTCAAAAGTTGACTTTTAAGCAGAAAATTTTAAATAATGCTGTTTATTACAAATTTTGCAAAGTGGCAGGCTATAAATTTCGGAAAAAAATATTTAAAGAAAGCAAAAAAATAAATTATTTTTTTAATATTTGCAATTCCAGTTGGGGAATTTATGTGGAAAAAAGTTAAGTTGTAAAAAATAGGAGAAATAAAAATAAAAAATGGATAAAAAACTAGATGATAAAAAAGTCGTTGTTGGAATGAGCGGTGGAATAGACAGTTCCGTTGCCGCTCTTTTGTTAAAACAGCAGGGATATGAAGTAATCGGAGTCACGTTAAAGCATTTGCCTGATGAACTTTCGGAAAATCCAGGAAAAACATGCTGTTCTCTGGATGATATAAATGATGCGAGATATACTTGCTACACTTTAGGAATTCCGCATTATGTCTTAAATGTTGTGGAAGAGTTTAAAAAAGATGTGATGGAATATTTTGTGGAAATGTATAATGCAGGAAAAACGCCGTCGCCTTGTGTGATTTGCGATGAAAAGGTGAAAATAAGAAAACTTGTGGAATTTGCTGATAAAATGGGAATAAAGCATATTTCAACAGGGCATTATTCAAAAGTTAGCCAAAATAACATGCTTTTGTGGGATAAAAATAACAGAAAAGATCAGACTTACATGCTTTATCGGCTGGATAAGGAAGTAGTGGAACGCTTTTTATTTCCGCTTTCAGAATACAAAAAGTCAGAAGTTCGTGAAATTGCCAGACAAAATGGAATTCATACACACAATAAGCCAGATAGCCAAGGAATCTGCTTTGCTCCAAACGGATATATTCCATTTTTGAAAAAAGTGCTTGGAGATGACGTGAAAAAGGGGAACTTTGTAGATAAAAGCGGGAAAGTCATTGGAGAGCATATAGGTTACCAGTTTTACACGGTTGGACAGCGGCGTGGACTGGGGCTTAATTTGGGGAAGCCATTTTTTGTGCTGGAACTTCGACCTGAAACAAATGAAGTTGTCGTAGGGGATTTTGAAGAATTGCTGGTAAAGGAAATTGAAGTGATAAATTATAAATTTCATTGTGATTTGAAAAATATAACTGGAAAACAATTAACTGCACGTCCAAGATTTTCTTCAAAAGGATTGGCTGGGAAACTAAAAATCTTAGAAAATGAAAAAAATAAAAATAAACTAATTTTTGAATTTGATGAAAAAACTCATGAAAATTCTGAAGGGCAGCATATTGTATTTTATTTGGAAAAATGAGATTGTTGGTGGAGGAGAAATAAAGATGTGTCAAAATATTTAAGGAGCAAGGACAATGTAAAAAAATTAGAATTTATTTTTTTGCTAAAAAAATTTGTAATTTTAAAGTCTGGCAAAAATAAAAAAAGCTGTTTCATAAATTAATTTTATGGTACAACTTTTTCTATTAGATATTTTTTAAAAATTTAAAATTTTTCTAATTTCATAGAGTAATTACTGCTATGTTTTTTTATGTAAGAAATTATCGAATAGGATCTTGTTTTTTTCTTTTCTTTTTCTAATAAATCTCTGATTTTCTCAAGCTTTTCTTTATCTTTTTTAATATTTCTTTCAATTTTTTTCTTTGAGTTCTTCATTTTTCTGTTTCGTTTTTTTCTCTATTAATTTTTTTCCTTAAGTTTATCAAGTTCTATTCGATTTTTTTGATTCCTCTACTAAATTTTTTTAAAAAAACTAGCATACTCACTTGCGGCATCTCTGCTAAGAAAAGATATATTACCCACAGACCATACCGTTTCTTCCTTATTATTTTTTTCTTTTTTTATTTCAAACATATTCCTATCTCCTTCCAGCATAAACTAAAATTTTTATAACAATCCTTATCAAAATTTCTCCCCTTTGAATTGAGAGAAACTTCTCTCTATTCAGTACCCCATCTGCACCATCTGTCACCAGCATTATCGAGTACACAAGTAACAGGTCTATGAGGGTAGCCTTGTTCCATCCATTCATCCTGCAATTCACCTTCAAGTTTCCACCCATCTAATCTTTGTACTTCCATACAAGATTGAAGGCCCGCGAATAAAGCGATAATAATAAATAATTTTTTCATATCAATCATTCCTTTCTTTTTTTTTGTTTTTTATTTTCTTTAATCCTGATGCTTCAATTCCTGTTCCAGCATTTTCCTGTAATTTTTTTGTATAGCATATTCATCCCCGGCATCCGCTCCCATCTTGAAATATTTTTTTGCCTTGTCAAATTCCTTCTTGTCATAATACAGAAGGCCAAGCTCATTCATAGCTTCAGGGATATTGCGGTCTACGGCTTTTAAGAAGAATGTTTCAGCCTTGTCAAGTTTATCTTGAAAGTAGTAAAGCTGCGCCAATTGATACAAAGAGCTGCTATCGCCCTTGTTAAGGGCGTCTAAAAACATTTTTTCAGCCTTATCTAGCCTGCCTTGCTCAAAATACAGGCATCCCAGCTGGTACAAGGCTTTGGCATTGCCATTTTCAGCAGCCTTCAAATACTCTTTTTCAGCCTTTTCCAGTTCCCCGTTCTCAAAGTAGAAGCTGCCATCCTCCAAGTGACCGGCAAATGCTGAAATAGACAGGACAAGAATTCCAAGTAAAATAATTTTTTTCATAAATCTCTCCTTGCTGTTATTCAATATTTATCGTTTCTAATTAAAACAAAAAGTAGGACTATTCATCCAGGTCAACATTTTCCAGAAGCGGCGACCTCATAATGTCAAAAGGCAGGACAACTTTGCCCCCGTTTGAATCCAGGTCAACATCCCTTCCAACATCAATCCCAGCTCTTTTAAATACAAGATAGACAAACTGCGAACAGTAAAGCCTCTTGTCAAAGTTCTTGTTAAAGGTAAGCCCGTAAGTCTTGGTCGTAGTCTTGTCAATTTCCTTGAACAGAGCATTCTTAAAATTATCATCAATATTTTTCAATCTGAACACAGAAACCTTCCTTTTTTCATCATACCAGGCAAAGATAGGACTTTCAGCATATCCGATTGAAAAGGATGGGAACTCCACAATCTTCATATTCTCATTAATAACGGCGACATGCCCCTGAGACTGCAGAATAGTGTGCTGCTTAGACAGGACTAGAATATCTCCAGTCTTAAGTTTATCCGCTTTTTCAATCAGTTCTGCAACAGGATACCATTTGTAGCTGGGGTCAGTAATCTGGCAAAAAAGTGTCGTTGAAATTGCAATAAATAAGAAAACAGTTTTTTTAACTATTGTTTCAATATTAAAAAAATACATTTCATAAAATATTTTTTTATCATCTCCTTTCGATAATATTAAAAAAAGTTAAAGCAGAGTTTAATTAATTCTATCCAAAAATTAAAATAAGTTAGCCATTCTGCCATGTAAAAAGACAGTTTATAATATTTCATTTAATCATTATACCTTGCTTTTGGTTACTATTATATTTATATTAGAAACTTAGAAAATAAAAATTTTTTTCAAAGCATTGAAAACCAAAAAAATAATATAATATAATTTGAGAATAAATTTAAAAAAAATATGAAAAATTGTTTTTTTGTTAAATATTTTAACAAAAAGATAGCAAGAAGTATCCGGCTTTTTACAAGTGGGAGTAGTTCACTCCATCGAGAAATAAAAAAATATTTGACAAAAAAATCTAAAAGTATGATAAACTTATAAAAAGTCAAGTGGCGACATGGTCGAGTGGCTTAGGCAGAGGTCTGCAAAAACCTTGTACACCAGTTCGAATCTGGTTGTCGCCTCCATTAATAAATTACCAATAATAATTATATTGATAACTACTTTGTGTAGTTATTTTTTTGTTTTTAAAAATGAATTATTTAATAAAAGATAGCAAGAAGTCTCCGACTTCTACAAGTGGGAGATGAATTGCTTTTTTTGTAAAAAAATTGAAAAAAAGGATATGCCTATGATACAATTTTTTTGTATAAAATATCGAATAGAAATAATTAAAAAAATAATATTCAAAAATCAAAAGGAGGTGTAATTTTGTGAAAATATAATTTAGCATTCAAATATAGAATTTATCCAAATAAAGATCAAGAATTGTTGATAAACAAGACTTTTTGGATGTGTTCGCTTTTGTTTACAATACGATTTTTGTACACTGCTGAATAAAATTTTATGAAGAAACTGGAAAAAAATAAAAATAATTACACCTGCCAGTTTGAAGAGTGAAAATCAATTTTTGAAAGAAGTAGACAGTTTGGCACTTTCAAATGCTCAATTGAATGTAAAACGATCGTTTACGAATTTTTTTCAGAAAGAGAGCGAAATTTCCAAAGTTCAAATCTAAAAAGAATAATGTTAAAAGTTACACGACAAATTGTGTGAATAATTCAATCCGAATTGAGGAAAATAAATATTTAGTTTTGCCAAAATTGAAAAAAAATTAAAATTGAAAATATCATAGAGAAATACCGAAAGGATTATAGAATAAAAGTCAGTAACATTGACAAATAGTAATGGAAATTACTATGTTTCTGTTTTGACGGAATTTGAAAAAGAAATTCAAAAAAATACCAAGTAATGATAAAGTAATAGGACTTGATTTTTTTCAATGTCTGAGTTATTTATCAGTTCTGAAAACCAAAGGGCTGATTATCCAAGATATTTTTAGGATGTTGGAAGAAGAATTGAAAAAAATTACAGAAATCATTATCGAGAAAAAGTGAAAATTTTTCTAAAAAAATTGGTATAAGCAAAAAAAGCGAAAATATCAAAAGTTGCATGAGTATATCAAAAATTGTCGAAAGAGATTTTTTTACATAAATTATCGAAAAAATTGTCTGAAGAATATAATGCTGTGGTTGTTGAGGATCTGAATATGAAAGGGATGAGTCAGGCATTAAATTTTGGGAAAAGTGTAGGAGATAATGGATGGGGAATGTTTTTGAGAATGCTTGAGTATAAACTGATGTTTTTAGGAAAGCAATTTTTGAAGATAGATAAGTGGTTTCCATCTTCGAAAACTTGTAGTAAATGTGGAAACGTTAAAGAGGAACTGAAATTATCAGAAAGAAGTTATAAATGTGAGTGCTGTGGAATTGAGATTGATAGGGATTATAATGCGGCGCTGAATATAAGAGATGTTGGAAAAGAAATGTTGAAATATTAGGAAAATAAAAAAAGACAGGGTAGGAACTACCCGAAGAGCTTGGTAAATATATTTGGCTAACAAAAGCAGATACTTCCCAAGAAGCTCCCGCTTTTAAAAGCGGGAGTAGTTCACATAAAAGATAGAACGAAGTAAAATATTTTTACTCTGTCCAAAATAGTATAATATTTCCAAAATTAAAATAAATATGATAAAATATATTCAAAAAGTAATTTTGTCTAAATTAAGTAAAATAAAGCAAAAATGAAATAAAGAAAAAGAGGAAAATGAAAATGAATACAGATAATTCAAAAAAAATTTACAAGAAAGCAAAGGAATCAATACCTGGTGGAGTAAATAGTCCAGTTAGGGCATTTCAGTCTGTTGATAAGGAGTATCCGATTTTTATTAAAAGTGGAAATGGAAGTAAACTTTATGATGAAGATGGGAATGAATATGTGGATATGATTGGATCTTGGGGTCCGATGATTTTGGGACATAATTATCCGCAAGTTTTGGAAGTTGTGAAAAGAGAACTTGAAAATGGGACTTCGTTTGGGCTGCCTACGAAAAAGGAAGTGGAATTGGCAGAGCTTGTGAAAAGCTGTTTTCCTTCGATTGAAAAATTGAGATTGACTACTTCAGGGACAGAAGCGGCTATGGCTAGTGTGAGACTTGCTCGTGCATTTACTGGTAAAAATAAGATTATAAAGTTTGAAGGATGTTATCACGGACACTCGGATTCGCTGTTAGTTAAGGCTGGATCAGGGCTTTTGACTTTTGAGCATCAGGATAGTAACGGAATTACTGAAGGCGTTGTGAAGGATACAATAACATTGCCTTTTGGGGATTTTGAAAAATTAAAGGAAACTTTGGAAAATAATAAGGATATTGCATGTGTGATTATTGAGCCGATTCCTGCAAATATGGGACTTATTGAAACAGAAAAAGGAATATTTGGAAAAAAAGTGCGTGAAATTACACAAAAGGAAAAATATTGTGCTGATTTTTGATGAGGTAATTTCAGGATTTAGAGTTTCATTGGGAGGAGCTCAGAAAATATTTGGAATTACACCTGATTTGACTATTTTAGGGAAAAATTATTGGCGGTGGCTATCCAGTTGGCGGCTTTTGGAGGGAAAAAAAGAGATTATGGACTTGATTTCGCCTGTCGGAAATGTTTATCACGCTGGAACGCTTTCTGAAATCCAATTTCAGTGGCAGCTGGAATAGAAACTATTTCAATTTTGAAAGGAAAAATCCTGAAATTTATGAAAATATAAACAAAAAAACAGAAAATCTTGCAAATAAAATTAATGAATTAATAAAAAAATATGACATTCCAGCAACTGTAAATTATTTTTGGAAGCCTTTTTCACAATATTTTTTTGCAAAAGGAAAAAAAGTAAAAAAACTTTGGAAGATGCAATGAATACAAATAGTGAGTTTTACAGCATATATTTTTAACACAATGTTAGAAAACTGGCGTAATTGTGCCACCTTCAAAAATATGAAGCGCATTTTGTTTCTTATGTTCATAATGATGAGGATATGGAGAAAAATATTGGCTGGTGTGGAAAAAAACTTTTGAAAAAAATTGCTAAAAAAAGTCTGGAACTATACCCAAACATATTTAAAATTGAATTATTAAAAAAATTACATAAACTTATAATTTTGAAAAAAATAGAAAAATATATTTTTTATGGCAAGAGGGTTTGATACCTTTGTTGAAAAAAATACTTATTATTAGCATTTCTAAATAATAAAATTGCGAATAGAGGAATAATAAATGGGGAAAATTATTATTTGATACAATAAAAAAAATAAAACCGCTAGATAAAAATAGAATGGAAGAAAAGGAAAAAGAACTGAATTCCTTGTTAAAAACTCCAAAAGGACTGGGAAAGCTCGAAAAATTGGCAATTTGGCTGGAAGGAATTGACAAAAATTATAAGCCTGATAAAAAGATGGTGCTTGTTATGGCGGCTGATAATGGAGTGGAACAGGAAAAGGTAAGTAAATCTAAAAGAGTAATAACGCAATATGTTGTGGAAGCAATGTTAAATGGAAAATCGTCGATTAATGCTCTTGGGATGGTTTATAATGCTGATGTAAAAGTGGTAGATTTGGGAATTGATAAAAGTTCGGATATTAAAAATAAGATAAATTTCAAAGGGATTATTGATAAAAAAATTATGGAATTTGGCACTAATAATATTGCTAAAGAAGCTGCAATGACTTATGAGCAGGCTGTGAAAGCGATAGAAACTGGGATTGAGATGGTTGATGAATTTGTGAAGGATGGATATAATTTGTTTGCAACTGGAGAAATGGGGATTGGGAACACTACAACTAGCAGTGCGGTTTTGAAGGTTCTTACGGATTTGCCGATAGATGAGATTGTTGGTTATGGGAGCGGAATTGATGATAAAACTTTGGAGCATAAAAAAAATATTGTAAAAAAGGCAATTCAAGTAAATGGTTTGCTGGATTTTTTTGAAAAAAGTAAAAATGCTGAAGGAAAAAAGAAGATTAGAAAAGAACAAGGAAATATGGATTTTGAAAGTAAAATAAATTTTTGAAAAACTTTAAAACAGAAGAATCTCAAAAAAGCATAATAAATGTGCTGGCTAAAGTTGGAGGATTGGATATTGCCGGAATGGCTGGAACTTATTTAGGATGTGCTAAAAATCGTGTTCCTGTTGTGATAGACGGCTTTATTTCCGCTGTTTCCGCTCTTATTGCCTACAAAATCTGCCCAGTTTCCAGAGAATTTATGATTGCTTCACATTTAAGTGAAGAGCCAGGAATGAAATATATTATGAAGGAACTGAATTTAGAGCCGATGCTTTTTATGAATATGAAATTGGGGGAAGGAACTGGGGCGGTTATGATGTTTCCTGTGATTGAAGGTGCTTGTAATATTACGAAGGTTGTGAGAGAATATCCTGATGTTTAGAAATATTTAGGTACTTTTGCTATATTAAAATTTAACAAAAAGATAGCAAGAAGTATCCGACTTCTATAAGTGTGAGATGAATTGCTTTTCTTTTAAAAAAAATTGAAAAAAGGATATGCCTATGATACAATTTTTTTGTATAAAATATCGAAGAGAAATAATTAAAAATAATATTCAAAATCAAAAGGAGGTGTAATTTTGTGAAATATAATTTAGCATTTCAAATACAGAATCTATCCAAATAAAGATCAAGAATTATTGATAAATAAGACTTTTTGGATGTGTTCGTTTTGTTTACAATACGATTTTTGTACACTGCGAATAAAATTTTATGAAGAAACTGGGAAAAAAATAAAATAATTACACCTGCCAGTTTGAAAAAGTGAAAAATCAATTTTTGAAAGAAGTGGACAGTCTTGCACTTTCAAATGCTCAATTGAATGTGAGACGATCATTTACGAAATTTTTTTCAGAAGAGAGCGAAGTTTCCAAGATTCAAATCTAAAAAGAATAATGTTAAAAAGTTACACGACAAATTGTGTGAATAATTCGATACGAATTGAAGAAAACAAATATTTGGTTTTGCCAAAAATTGAAAAAAAGTTAAAATTAAAATATCATAGAGAAATACCGAAGGATTACAAGATAAAGTCAGTAACATTGACAAATAGCAATGGAAATTATTATGTTTCTGTTTTGACAGAATTTGAAAAAGAAATTCAAAAAAATGTCAAGTAATGATAAAGTGATTGGACTTGATTTTTTTCGATGTCTGAATTATTTGTCAGTTCTGAAAAACCAAAGGGCTGATTATCCAAAAATATTTTTAGGATGTTGGAGAAAAAAATTGAAGAAATTACAGAAAATCATTATCAAGAAAAGTGAAATTTTCTAAAAATTGGTATAAACAAAAATGAAAATATCAAGATTGCATGAGTATATCAAAAAAATTGCCGAAGAGATTTTTTTGCATAAATTATCGAAAAAAATTATCTGAAGAATATAATGCTGTGGTTGTTGAGGATTTGAATATGAAAGGGATGAGCCAGGCATTAAATTTTGGAAAAAGTGTAGGAGATAATGGATGGGGAATGTTTTTGAGAATGCTTGAGTATAAACTGATGTTTTTAGGGAAACAATTTTTAAAAATAGATAAGTGGTTTCCATCATCGAAAACTTGCAGTAAATGTGGAAACGTTAAAGAGGAACTGAAATTATCAGAAAGAAGTTATAAATGTGAGTGCTGTGGAATTGAAATTGATAGAGATTACAATGCGGCGCTGAATATAAGAGATATTGGAAAAGAAATGTTGAAATATTAGGAAATAAAAAAACAGGGCAGGGACTGCCCGAAGAGCTTGGTAAATATATTTGGCTAACAAAAAGCAGATACTTCCCAAGAAGCTCCCGCTTCTAAAAAGCGGGAGTAGTTCACTATTGCGGCTTATGGTTTATATAATCAAAATAAATAAACCCATCATCTGTCACAACCATCTTCGTAATACTCCCATTATCCAGCTTAAATTTCCAATATCCATCTAAATTATTAAATAAATAATAACTAATTGCAGTTTGAATGACACCAGCATGAGCTACAATAAGAATTTTTTTCTATTTTGATATTTTTTTCTTTTATTTCATCAATTTTTTTCACAACCCGTTTTTGTAAAGTCATCCAGGCTTTCTCCACCTTTCAGTCCTAAAAATATTTCCAATTATTTTTTTCATTTCATCAATATAATGCGGAAATTCTTTTCTAATTTTATCATAACTTTTTTTCCTTCAATATCTCCAAAATTAAGTTCTCTTAACTCTTCTGAAAAAAATATTTTTTTCAATATTTTCATCAAGTTCAAGTAATTCAAGGCTTTGTCTACATCTTTTCAAGTCGCTTGAAAAAAAACTATGTCGATTTTTTTCATTCATTTCTTCAAGTTTCTTTTTGTATTTTTTTAACTGATTAATTCCAGTTTCATTCAAACCTGGATTCAAATGTCCGTAATATAAATTTTTTTATTATAATCTGTTTCGCCGTGGCGTATAAATAAAATTTCTGTCATTTTATTTTTTTCCTTTCTTTATTTTTTTATTATTTAAATCTTATCTCAAAAACAATTCCTAAAAAAATAAAACTAGAATTGAAGTAAGTTCAAGACAAGCTCCCATTGTATCGCCAGTTATTCCATCAATTTTTTTCGTACATTTAACATAAAAAAATAATTATAAATATAAATGCAATGAATATAGTAATAATTCCTTTTTATGTCAATTATAAAAAAACTAGAATAATTGATAGAGCAAGTGAAAAAAATCGCTTCAAAGATGCCATTTTCAGAAATTATGGCATTACTCATTCCAGATTTTCGGGCATAGTTAGAAAGTCCAGCGTTTACTGGGGTTGAAAGTCTGGCAATAATCGGAAAGATTATGAGATATTTTGGGGTTTGTTGTGATTATTTCAGAGATTAGGACAGTTTTTTTGTGATAAAATATAAAAATTAAAACAACTGCTCCATTTGTTCCGATTCTTGAGTCTTTCATAATTTCTAGCATTTTTTTCTTTTTTGCATAGCTGAATAGTCCATCAAAAAGTATCAGCAAGCTCCATCAATATGGATTATTCCTACAATCAGGATTTCTAAAATTATTAAAAAAATATGGCAATTATTGTTTTTGTTATAAAAAAATATTTTTTTAAATAGACTATAATTAAAAAAATTTGCAAAAATATAAAATTAAGCCGATGATTAAGCCGACTAAAGGGAAAAAAATTTTATTGATTTTTCCGAGTTTTTTTCGCTGTAGCTGATTTTTTAGCGGTATTGGGATTCGTGTCATAAATTGAATGAGAATGATAAATTGTTCAAAAAAATTTTTTTATGTACTTCATAATATCTCCATTTTTTTATTTTTTTAGATTTTTTTGTTTATTTTCGTAGTTATCAAATAGATTTATTTTATCATTTTTATAAAAAAATCACGTTATTTTTTTGTTTTTTTGTAAAAAAATAGTGAAAAAAATATTATGTTTTAAATTGCTTGTTTTTTTCTTTTTAGAATATGTTATTCTATTGTCATCAAATAAAAAACAGAAGGAGCATTAAAATATGTGGTTTCCATTATTTGTAAATTTAAAAGATAAAAAAGTTTTGGTTATTGGCGGCGGAAAAGTTGCATTTAAAAAGATTAGCAAAATTATGGAATATGAGGCTGATATTACGGTTATTGCGGAAAATATTGCAGAAGAGAAGTTGCTGGAACTGGAAAAACTTGAGAATAGAGAATAATAGAAAAAAATTGAAAATGATAAAGATGAGATTGAAAAACTTGTAAAAGAGTATTTTTTAGTTATTGCAGCTACGGATAATGAGGAATTGAATGAAAATGTGGCTGAAATTTGTGATTCTAAAGGGATACTGATTAATAATGTATCTTCAAAAACTAAGATGAATGTGATGTTTGGAGGAATTGTAAAAATGATGAGTTTCAAATTGCAGTTTCTACGAGCGGGAAAAAAATTGCAGACGTTCACGTGCTATGAAAAAGCGAGATTCAAAAAGATTTTTGGATAGAATTGAAAAAAATAAAAAAATAGATTGTTGAATAATCTGATTTTTAAATTATAAATAGAGGAAAATGAAAAAAAGGTGAAGTAAAAAAATGTTTAAAAGACATAGAAAAACTGAGAAAAAAATGAAGTTATTAGAAATCTTGTAAAAGGATGTCTATATTTCAAAGGATGATTTGATTTATCCGATTTTTGTTGAGGAAGGTGAAAATATTAAAAGTGAAATTCCATCGATGCCTGGAATTTTTAGATATTCAATTGATAGACTTTCGGAAGAATTGGATGAACTTGTAAAATTAGGAATAAATTCGATTTTGCTTTTTGGTATTCCTGAAAAAAAGGATGCTTGTGCTACGGAAGCATATAATGAAAATGGAATTATTCAAAATGCAGTTAGATTTATTAAGAAAAATTATGATAATTTTCTTGTGATTTGTGATATTTGCTGTTGTGAATACACGGATCACGGACATTGCGGAATACTTGATGAAAATGGCTATGTTAAAAATGATGAAACTTTGGAAGTTTTGGGAAAAACGGCACTTTCTTATGCGAGGGCAGGAGTTGACATTGTGGCTCCATCGGATATGATGGATGGACGTGTGGAAAAAATTTCAGAAGTTTTGGCTCAAAATCATTTTGAAAATATTCCAATAATGGCATATTCTGTAAAATATTCATCTGCATTTTATGGACCTTTCAGAGATGCGGCAGATTCGGCGCCACAATTTGGCGATAGAAAGTCCTATCAGATGAACTTTCAATATTCAAAGGATGCAATAGATGAAGTTGCCGAAGATTTACGGCAAGGAGCGGATATTATAATTGTAAAGCCTGCGATGGCATATCTTGATGTAATAAAAAAAGTAAGTGATACTTTTGAAGTTCCGATTGTGGCTTACAGTGTTTCTGGGGAATATTCGATGGTAAAGGCTGCGGCTCAAAATGGCTGGATTGATGAAATGAAAATTGTGATGGAGCAAATGTATGCTATGAAACGGGCAGGAGCGGATGCGATTATTACTTATTATGCAAAGGAAGTTGCAAAATATATTCAAGATTCTTTTAAAATGAAGGTAATAAAATAAAAAATAATTTATCAAATATATTATATAAAAAAATAAATAAAAATTTTATAAAGAAAGAGAAAAAAATATGAAAATAGTTATAGCGGGAGCTGGTGTTGTTGGAGAGTCGCTTTGCAGTGAACTTTCGGCAGAAGGAAATGATGTTATTCTTATTGAGAAGGAAGAGAAAATATTAAATAAAATTGTGGAAAATTATGATATAACAGGACTTGTTGGAAATGGAGCTTCTTATGAAACTTTGCTGGAAGCGGGGACAGATACGGCTGATATTTTTATTGCGGCGACTGAATCAGATGAATTAAACATAATTTCTTCAATTGTGGCAAAAAAAATTGGGACAAAATTTACAATAGCAAGAGTAAGAAATCCTGAATATAGTTCAAATATGCAGTTTGTAAGAAAGGAACTTGGAATTTCATTTATGATAAATCCTGAACTGGAAGCTGCTAAAAGTATTGCAAATAAATTAATGTTTCCATTTGCTTTAAGTGTAGAAAACTTTTTTGGTCAAAGGGCTGGATTTATTTCAATAAAAGTTGAAAAAGACAGTTTTTTAAATGGAATGCAGTTAAAGCAGCTTGAATTTAATCCAAAGGATAAGGTTATCATCTGTACTGTCAGAAGAGGTGAAAATATATTTATTCCAAGTGGAGATTTTACTATTTTGGAAGGTGATATTGTTCATATTGCGGGATCAAAGGAATCAGTACATAAATTTTATGATAAAATTGAAAAAAGCAACTTGAAAATTAATTCCGCATTGCTTGTCGGCGGAGGAACGATTTCCCACTATTTGATTGGAAAATTGCTGGAAAATAGAATTAACGTAAAAGTTATTGAAAATAACAAGGAACGGGCAGAAAAGCTGAGCGAGGCTTATCCGAAGGCGATTGTCATAAGAGGGGATGAAGCTGACCAGGAATTTTTAATGCAGGAAAGAATAAGTAATTATGATGCAACTGCAGTTCTTACAGATAGTGATGAGGAAAATGCAGTAATTACAATGTTTGTAAATTCTATAACAAATTCTAAATTGATTACGAAAATGAGCAGAACATTGCTGATTCCTATGCTTGAAAAAAATACAAGAACATCTGCAGTTGTGCCTAAAAAGGTTATTTCAGATATGATAATAAGCGTTGTAAGATCAAAGGCTAATATGCGTGGTTCTACAATGAGCTTCTTATACAGGCTTGAGAATCAAGTGGAATTCATTACATTTGAAATTAATGAAAATAGCAATGCTATTGATATTCCGCTAAAAGATCTAAAAATAAAAAAAGGTATGTTGATTGCAAGCATATTGAGAAATGGAAAAATGATTTTTCCAGGAGGAAATGATGTAATAAAATGTAATGATAGTGTGATGGTTGTTACAACAGCATCTTCCATCGAAGATTTTGATGATATTTTAGAATAAAATTTAATTTTTGGAGAAATTTAAATATGCACTAATAATTGAACTGAATTAAAATTAAAAAAATTGGAAAAATGTTATTTTATAAACTCTTATTGTGCATATTGAATTTAAGGAGTAAAAATGAATAAAAAAATGATAGGTTTTATAACTGGAAAGATACTTATACTTGAAGTTGGATTAATGGTTTTGCCTTTGATTATAAGTTTTTTATATAATGAAAGCGCAAAGTATAAAATTGCCTATGGATCTGTAATTCTTCTTCTTTTAGCAATTGGATTCCTGCTTTCAGCAAAAATTCCTGAAAATCAGCGGATTCAAGGAAGAGAAGGATATATAATCGTGTCGCTGTCTTGGATTTCTGATGTCTATATTTGGGGCATTACCGTTTGTATTTACAAAGGAAATACCATCGTTTGTTGATGCTTTTTTTGAAATTGTAAGTGGATTTACGACAACTGGATCAAGTATAATAACAGATCTTAGCAAAATCAGCCATTCTAATTTATTTTGGCGAAGTTTTACCCATTTTGTGGGTGGAATGGGAGTTCTGGTATTGGCACTTGCAATTTTTCCAAGTTCTGCAACATCGGTTCACGTAATGAAGGCTGAAGTTCCTGGACCGACATTTGGAAAATTAGTTTCAAAATTGTCAACAACTGCCAGAATGCTTTACAAAATTTACATTGTTATGACAATTGTTTTAATAATTTTACTAATGTTTGGAGGACTTGATTTATTTGAATCTTCGCTTCTGGCATTTGGTACAGCTGGAACGGGTGGATTTGGAGCAAGAAATGGAAGCATTTTACCGTATAATAGCCCTTACATTGAAGTGGTGCTTGGAATTGGAATGATAGTGTTTGGAGTAAACTTTAACATTTATTATTTTATTTTAATTGGAAAGATAAAAGATGTATTTAAAAATGAAGAATTAAAATATTATTTGTTAATTGTATTTGGAGCGATTGTCCTAATAGTTCTAAATATCTGCAAAAGTTATGATTCGATTTTACATTGTATAAGAGATGTATTTTTCTCGGTTTCGTCAGTTATTACGACAACAGGATATTCCACAGCTGATTTTGGAAAATGGCCATTATTTTCGCAAGTTATACTGTTAATTTTAATGTTTTTTGGAGCGTGTGCGGGATCTACGGCTGGAGGATTAAAAATATCAAGAGTCGTTTTAATGGTAAAAATCTATTTTGCAGAAATAATTCAAATGATAAGCCCAAATCGTGTAGTTACAATAAAATATGATGACAAGCCTGTAAATATGAAAATGCAAAAGAGCATTGCAGTATACTTTTTAGTTTATTCGTTAGTCTTTGGAGGAATATTGCTAATGGTTTCCTATTCTACAGATGACTTTATGACAGCTTTTAGTGCTGTAGCCGCTACATTTAACAATATTGGGCCTGGATTGGGAAAAGTTGGACCAGCATTTAGCTTTGCCGAATTAAGCAATTTTTCAAAAGTGATTTTAAGTTTTGGAATGTTGGCAGGAAGATTAGAAATTTTTCCAATGTTAATATTATTTTCGCCAACAACTTGGAAATTGAAATAGATAAAGTTAATTCATATTAGAATGCCTGAAAAACGAGCATATTTAAATAGGAAGTATAATTTAATATATTGTGTAAAGCAAGGGGTTTTGGTGCCCCTTGTTAAGTAAAATAATTATTCTATTCTAGATTTGATCTTAATTATATACGCTTTTTTATATAACTTTTAGAAAAATTTAAAAAAGTTATTGACAAATAATAACAATGTATGTTATACTAATTAAGTAGTTTACGGGTGGATGTCCGAACGGCTAAGGGACCGGTCTTGAAAACCGGCGAAATCGCAAGATGTCTGGGTTCGAATCCCAGTTCACCCGCCATTTAAATAATTTTGGAGAAGTGGCAGAGAGGCCGAATGCGCTCCCCTGCTAAGGGAGTATCCGGGCTAAAACTTGGATCGAGGGTTCAAATCCCTCCTTCTCCGCCATTTTTTTTTAATAAAAGAATGGAAAAAATATACATGCATCTGTAGCTCAATTGGATAGAGCGTCTGACTACGGATCAGAAGGCTATGGGTTCAACTCCTGTCAGGTGCGCCATTTTATAAAAATAATACAGTATTTACATAGTTTGAAGAGATTTAAAAATACCTTTGGAGACATTTTGGGGAGGCGTTTTTTTAAAACTCTTCATTTTTTTGTAATAGAGTTTGATACTATTTCCCATTTAAATAGCAGATTTATTATAAATTACATGCTGTTTAGCAAGGGATCAAGACCTCTTATTAGAAAATGATATAAAATAATATTTTTATTTAAATTACTTTGTTATTAAAATATTTAGATACAAAAATTGTAAGTACATATTGATTTTTGAAAAAAATAGGGTATACTATTAAAGTCTAAAAATAGTATAATAGGTGATTGTAAAAAGTAATAATATAAAAACTCAAAAAAAATACAGTATTTTAACCTGAAAATATTAAAAATTTTATATCAAAAAAATGTCAGAGAAAAAAATAGTAAGAATTACAAGTGTAAAAAGTATTGTAATTATTGGAGATTTTAGACTTTTTACAAATAACTTAAGCATAGGAGGGAATAAGATGGCAACAATGAAAGCGGCGAGATGGCATAATAGAAAAGATGTAAGAGTAGAAGAAGTTGAAATTCCAGAAATAAGAAAGGAAAAACAAGTAAAAATTGCAGTAAAATATGCAGGAATTTGTGGAAGTGATTTACATGAATATCTAGGGGGACCGATTTTTATTCCTGCAAATGAACCACATCCTTATACGGGAGAAAAAGCGCCAATTACAATGGGACATGAATTTTGTGGAGAAATTATAGAGATCGGAAGCGGAGTTACTAAATTTAAAGTTGGAGATAGAGTTACAGTTGAGCCTATTTTGGCAAAAAATGGATTAATTGGGAAATATAATTTGGATCCAAACTTGAATTTTGTTGGACTTGCAGGTGGAGGAGGAGGTTTTTCTGAATTTGTAGTTGTAAATGAGGATCAGGCTCATAAATTGCCAGATGAAATTGATTATGAACAAGGAGCATTAACTGAACCTGCAGCAGTGGCAGTTTATGCTGTCAGACAAAGTAAATTTAACACAGGAGATACAGCAGCAGTATTTGGATGCGGACCAATTGGGCTTCTTATTATTGATGCTTTAAGAGCTTCTGGAGCAACAGAAATTTATGCTGTGGAAGTTTCACCTGAAAGACAGGAAATCGCTAAAAAACTGGGAGCAATTATTGTAGATCCTGCAAAAGTAAATTCAGTTGAATTTATAAAAGAAAGAACAAATGGAGGAGTAAATGTTTCTTATGAAGTGACAGGAGTTCCTGCTGTATTGCAGCAGTCACTTGAAGCTGCGGAAAAAGATGGAGAGTTAATGGTTGTAAGCATCTGGGAAACAGAAGCATCAATTCAGCCTAATGAAGTGGTAATTCAAGAAAGAACAATAAAAGGAGTTATCGCATATCGTGATGTATTTCCTAAAACATTGGAATTAATGAAACAAGGATATTTCTCAAAAGATTTATTAGTGACAAAGAGAATTAAATTGGAAGATATTGTAAATGAAGGGTTTGAAGCATTAGTTAAAGAAAAAAGCCAAGTTAAGATTTTTAGTATCTCCAAAAATAATTTGATAATAATCTCAAATTATACTTAAATAAATAATGTTTAGCGGGAAATTTTATTTTCCTTGATATTGATAAAATTAATTTTTTTATTTTTTTAAATATAGATTAATATTAGATAAATCTGCTTTTTATTTTTTTAGAATTTCTAAATTAGGGAAAAGCAGATTTTTTTGTTTAAATAATAGAAATATTTTTAAATTCCTATTTATATAGTAGCTTAAAAATTTTTCCTGTTATTAATAAATTGGATATAAGTTCTATTTTTTTATATGATTTAGTATAGAAATATATAATTTTTATTTTTCTTTGACAATATATTTTTTTGTAGTAAAATTTATGCATTGAAAAAGTTTTTGATTATTTTTTTAGAAGAAATTTTAATTTGAAATTTAGGAGGAAGAATGAAAAAAAAGGACATTAGTTTTTAGTGTCGCTAGTATTGACAATTTTAATATTTTTTACAGCTTGTGGGAAAAAAAGATGCAAAAAATCCAAATGCAAAGACAGGTAAAAAATATATTATTGCAGTAGATTTGATTTATCCGCCGTTTTCTTTTAAGGAGAATAATGTGGATAAGGGAATTGATGTGGATTTGATGAAGGCGGTGGCGAAAACTCAAGGATTTGAAGTGGAAATTCAGCCGATGGATTTTGGAGGAATTATTCCTGCGATGGAATCTGGACAAATTGATGGTGCGATTGCGGGAGCGAATATTACTGAGGAGAGAAAAAAGGTTGTAGATTTTTCTGATCCATATTACGATACAGGAATTGTTGCGATAGTTCATAAAGATAATAATACGATAAAAACTGGAAAAGATTTAGTTGGAAAAAGACTTGCAGTTAAAAGTGGAACTGCAGGAGAAAGATATGTTCAAGAAAATTTGAAGGGAAAATCTGAAGTAAGAATTTATGATGACACAGTTTCAATGTTAAAAGCGGTTGAAAATAAACAGGCTGATGCGGGATTTGAAGATTTACCAGTAGTTTTATATACTTTGAATCAAGATCCAGATACGCAGTTAAAAGTTGGAACTGGAAAGTTGACAAATGTTGGAAATGGATTTATGGTAAAAAAAGGGACTCACAAAGAGTTGCTGGAAGAGTTTAACAAAGGTTTGAAGACTTTAAGACAAAATGGTGAATATCAAAAAATTGTGGATAGATATACTAAAGGTGGAAAAACTGTGGAAAAAGGCGGAATTGCTGGAGTTATTGATTCCTACAAGGGAATTTTGACTGGTTACGGACTAAAGTTTTTAAGAGGACTTGCAGTTACTATTTATATCACAGTTGTTTCGTTGTTTTTTGCAACATTGATTGGTTTAGGGATAGGATATTTAAATTTTGTGCCGACAGATAAAAAAGGTTTTCACTCAAAAATGATAAAAAGTTTTCGCAATTTTTAGGAAAAGAATATATTGATTTAATAAGAGGAACGCCACTTATGGTTCAGACAATATTCTTTTATTTCGGAGTTGTGCCATTACTTCCAAAACTTTTAAAACTGATATTTCATTTGAGCAGTGAGCCAGGAATGCTGTCTCCTGAAGTTTCTGGAATAATTATAATTGCATTAAATGCTGGAGCATTTTTAGCTGAAATTTTTAGAGGCGGAATACAGGCGATTGACAAAGGACAAATGGAAGCGGCTAGAAGTTTGGGGCTTTCTTTTAACAAGTCGATGACCAAAGTAATTTTGCCACAGGCTATTAAAAAAATATGATTCCTGCCATTTTAAATCAGTTTCATAAGTTCACTAAAAGATACTTCCTTATTAGTTGTAATTGGAGTGGCAGATTTGATGAAAGAAGGGCAAGTTGCTTATAAAACTAATTTTAAAACATTTGAAACGATGCTTATAGTTGCGGCAATTTACTATATAGTAATTAAATTATTGTCTAAATTGTTCAAGAAAGTGGAGGATAAGTTAAAAGTATGATTAAAGTAGAAAATTTGAAAAAACAGTATGGAGATAATGTCGTTTTAAAAGATATAAGTCTTAATGTGAAAAAAAGGGGAAGCGATAAGTGTGATTGGACCGTCAGGTTCGGGGAAAAGTACATTTTTAAGATGTATAAATGGGCTTGAAGAATTATCTGGCGGACATATTTGCGTGGACGAATTTGACCTTGCGGATAAAAATTTGAACATTGACAAATTTCGTGAAAAAGTTGGAATGGTTTTTCAAAATTTTAATTTATTTCCACATTTAACAGTTTTGCAAAATATAACTCTAGCTCCAGTAACGCTAAAAAAAGTGACAAAGCCAGAAGCTATAAAATTGGGAAAAGAACTGCTTGAAAAAGTTGGACTTTTAGATAAAGCTGATGTTTATCCATCAAGTTTGTCTGGTGGGCAAAAACAAAGAGTGGCAATTGCAAGAGCTCTCGCTATGAAACCAGAAGCATTACTGTTTGATGAGCCGACAAGTGCGTTAGATCCTGAAATGGTTGGAGAAGTTTTGAAAGTTATGAAGGATTTGGCTAAAGAAGGAATGACAATGATTGTCGTGACGCATGAAATGGGATTTGCAAGGGAAGTTTGTGACAGAGTCATTTTTATGGCTGATGGTGAAATTGTGGAGCAGGGAAAACCTGAAGAAGTGTTTTTGAATCCAAAAAATGAGAGAACTCAGAATTTTTTGAAGGTGCTGTAAGAGCACGTTATTATATAAATTTTAGTTTATTTTTTATTTTTTTGATTAATATTGCTTTCTTAATCAATAAAGAAATTATTATGTGTTATTTTGGTAAAAATTTTTTTCAAATATCAAACATAGTTTTCATTTTTATGTATTTTTTTATATTGTTATAAAGTAATTAGAATATAATTTTTGTCATTTTAAATTAATATTATTATTAATTTTTTTAAAAAGAATAAAATAAATAAAGTTAATTATTGGTAAATCCAAAATAAAAAAATTATGAAAAGTTTGGGTACAATATTACTAAGTATTTTTTTAAGAATAATAAATGGCAGATATATGTTAATATAACTTTTTTTAAGAAAATATAAAATAAAAAAATTAAATAGGAAAGGACATCTGAAATGGAACAGGGGAATAATAATAGGGTGAGAAATATTCTGATAGCAGTTTTAATTGTTTTTAATAACAGGGACAATTTTTTTAGTATCGGATTCTATATTTTTTTCTACTCAAAGTAAAATGGCGAGATTGGAAAAAGAAAGGAACAAAAAGCCAAATATAGTGCAAGATCCAAATATGATTTCAATAAAGTCGGTAAAACCAGAAGTTGCTAACAGTCAAAAAAAAGGACTCATATAACAATACTCAAAGTAGACCGAAAACTATGTATGAAAAAGCAATGATAAATAGAATGGCATCAGTTGAAAATGAATTAAATAGTTATACGCCTGATAATACTTCTTCTTGTGATGAATATGTAGGCTATCGTGTATCTTTACATAATAAATGGGATAATGAATTAAATCAAATATATAAAATGTTAATGGCAAGCTATCCAGATTCACAAAAGAAATCCCTTAAAAATGAAGAAATAGCTTGGATAAAGGAACGGGAAAGAACAATAGATGGAATAAGAAGCGAGGCATCTGATGACTGTTCGGCAAATATAGAAATTGAGAACAGGGAAATTGATACGATAAAGGCTAGGGCAATAGAATTGGCAGAAAAATACGATAGATTGAATTAATGGAGTGATAGAGATGAAATTTTTTTGGAATTCAGATGAAAAAGGTAAATCGGAGGGGAAAAGAGAATCTGAAGAAAAGGATGAGTTAGAAAAAACAGACAATTCAGAAGAAGAAATGAAACTGGAAAATGAACCTGGACAGGCGGAAGAAATTAAAAGTGATGAAGTGGATAAACCTGTAGAAGAAAAAGTCGAAAAGGAAGAAAACGGAGAAGAATTAGAATCAGAAACTGCTGAACAAGAAGAAGCAGATAAGAACGATGATAGTAAAAATGATGAAAATAAATTAGAAAAAGATTTTTGAGAAACATTGAAGATATTGATGGAAAAAGTTGAAGTGCTAAATGATTTATTTTTTTGAAAAAAAGATTCAAAGTATTGAATTTGAAAAAAAGACGACAGATAGACTTTACAAGGAACTTCAGGAATATAAAAATGATATGTATTTTTCAGCTCATAAAACCTGTTGTGATGAGTTTGGTAAGTTTGAGAGAAAGTATGAAGAAAAAAATTTGAAGAGTTTTGGTGTGATGTCAGAAGAGGAAAAAAATCAGAAATACTTCAAAGTTATATTGAAGAAGTGGAAATTATCTTGGAAAACAATGATATAGAGATTTATGAAACTAATATAGAAAATGACAGTTATGTGGATGTAAAAAAACAAAAAAATAATAAAGAAAATTGAAACACCTTATGAACAGCTGCATGGAAAAAAATAGAAAATGTTTTTGAGCAGCGGTTATAAATATAAGGATAAAAATTATTTCACCAGAAAAAAAGTTGAAGTAAATATTTATAAAAAAACCAGAAGAAGATTTGAAGGAGAATAAAATGTCAAAATATGTATTCGGAATTGATTTGGGAACAACTTATTCGTGTATAGCTCGTGTGGATGATACTGCAAGAGCGGAAGTAATTAAAAATAATGAAGGTGAAAATATTACACCATCTGTAGTTGCATTTGAAGGGGATAATGTAATTGTTGGAAATGATGCAAAGGCTGAAGCCGTTTTAAATCCAGACACAACTTCCATGTTGGTAAAAACATTGATGGGAAAAACGGACTTTGCAATTAGATATAATTATGAAGATAAGACACCAGAGGAGATATCATCATATATTTTGAGAAAATTGGCTAAAGATGCCTCAGAACAGTTAGGAGTTGAAGTTAAAGATGTGGTAATAACTTGTCCAGCTTATTTTGGAACAGCAGAACGTACAGCAACTAAAAATGCAGGAATAATAGCCGGACTAAATGTATTGGAAATTATAAGCGAACCTACAGCGGCAGCTTTGTACTATGGATGTGCAAAGGAGCAAAATGAAAAAACAATTTTAATATATGACCTTGGTGGAGGAACATTTGATGTAACGATTATGAGAATAAGTTCTGATAAGATTGAAGTTATCTGTTCAGATGGTGATCATGACTTAGGTGGAAGAAACTGGGATGAAGTTTTAATAAGATATTTGGCTAATCAATTTACAGAAAATGTTGGAGCTGAAGTTGAATTTGATGAATATGCAATACAAGATTTGAGATTAAAGGCTGAAAAGATGAAAAAACAGCTGACTTCAAAAAATCAAGCTAGTGATATGCTGGAAGTAAATGGGGAAAAAGATCAAAAAAATTTCTGTAACAAGAGAAAAAAATTTGATGAAATAACTTCTACATTGCTTTATGAAACTTTAAATAAAACGAAGGAAGCTATTGAGGTGGCTAAAAATAAAGGATACCAAAAAATTGATGAAATACTTTTAGTTGGTGGTTCTACAAGAATGCCGCAAGTAAAAAGCATGTTGACAGAAAACTTTAAAGAATCTGAAATAAAAATTCTTGAGCCAGATGAAGCTGTTGCCAAAGGAGCCGCTATTCATGCTGTAAATGTTTACGTAAATAATCAAAAGAGTCTTGCAGGTCATGATTTTAATTCTGATGAGGAAGTGAAAGTATCAGTTAATGGAGATGAAAAGGAATTAAGTGCAAGTGATTATAAGGAAGATTTGTCAGTATCACCTGAAATGATGAGTATTGGTGGAGCTGCTAGACAAATTGTAATAGCTACAACGAAAAAAAGTTTTTGCAATAAAGATAATTCATAACAATGAAGAAAAAAATGTTACAATATGATAGTAAAAAATGAACCTATGAATAATGGATTTGTAACTGTTTCTCAAATTTTTGGAACTAATGTCAATAATCAGAGTACAGCAAATATAGAGATTTATGAAAATGATTATATGGATGAATATTTTAATGTTGATGATGATTTAAAAAAATTGGAGAAGCAATATTAGAACTTCCGGCAGGACTTTCACAAAGGGCACCAGTTGAAGTTACTCTGAAATTAAATAAAGAAGGAATCTTGGATGTTAAGGGAGTAGACAAAACTGGAAATAGAGAAGTAAATGTAAGAATGGAAACAAAAGGTGTAATGTCAGAAGAAGAATTGGAAAAAAATAAAACGACGTTCACAAGGAATAGTAGTTCTATAAGTTCCAGTTAATTAATGGCTTATTCAATAATTTTATAATTTTAAAAAAAATTTGGTAAAGGGTCTTTTGTTTCTGAAAATAGAAGTAGTTTTTGAATATTATTAAAAAAATATTCAATAATCAGAATCTTTTTATAAAAGTTCAATACTCCCTTGCTTTTAGAAAAAAATTTTTTTGATAAACTTTAAATATATAGTTTTTTTGAATAAGTTAAATTTATAAGTTACAACTAAACGTAATTAAAATTACTCAAATTTCTTTTTATTAATTCTGTTTTATATTTTTTTGAAAAAAATTATAAATGTAATTTAGAGAAGTTTGAGTATATTTTAATTGGGGAAAAAAATATTTTCAAGAAATCATGGGAGAAAAGAAATGGCAGATAGAAATAGAATTGAATATAACTGGTATGAAATACTTGGCTTGGAGTATTATCCGGTTTCCTGAAGAGAATGAGGAGAAAATAAAGGCTAAAAATAGAAGAAAAAAAGAAAAAGAATGGCTAAGAAAAAGAAACAGATCCGTTAAATGGTACAAAATATAAGAATTATGGTGAACTTTTAAAAACATGGTGTTATAGAAAGCGAGATGCTTAATAGCACAAAAAGAAAAAGAATTGATTAGAGATGCGCAAAAATAAGCTGTTTGAGCCAATAGATAAATTTTTGAAGTATTTTTGAAGGAAGTATAATTACGTCGCAAAAAGATAAAAAGAGATAGCTGAAAAGACTAAAAGAAAAAGAAAATTTGATTAAAAAAAGCGAATTGAAGAAAATGGTAAAAATAGAATTGTATGATGAAAAAAATTTATAAAAAAACTATTGCGAATATATTAACAGAAAATATGAATTTTTTTAACAGTTGAGCAAAATTTAAAAAAATATTGGATAAGAAAGATTTATATGAGTTTTTTAAATTCTGAAAATATAAATGTGAATAGGTTGGATGCAAGAGGAATTATTGAGAAATATCAAAGAAAAAGAGAAAAGATTTGATTAAATCTGATAATGAAACTTCTGCCAAGAAAAAAATTATTTACTGAATGTGAAAAGATATTTGGAGATGTAGCAAAAAGGAAAGAATACGATGAATATTTGAAATATTTAAAATATATAAATGTAAAAAAAGGAACTGGAAGAAATAAAAACTATCTATGAAGTTACTGATAAACAAGTATCGAATAAGGAAAATGATAATTTTAATAATATAAAAAAATATTGAACAGTGAAAAAGGAAGCTAAAAAAATATTTATAGGATTTTGTGAAGCAAATAAGATACCTTATAATATCTCAAATAGTTCAAAAGATACAAATAGACCGCAAAAATACATATAAAAATGACAATAATGAATTAAAAAAAATTAAGTGAAGCTGCTTGTGAAAAGGGCTTTTGAATGCCATAGAGAATTTTTAGATTTAATGAAGCTGTAAAATGTTTGAATGAGGCAAGGAATTATTGGCCAGGAAATCCACGGATAGAGATGATAAGAAAAAGAATGAATGAAAAAAAGCTGGAGCAAATTCTAATAATAATTACGGTAATAATAGTCAAAACAGAAATGATAACAGTAATAATATTACAACAGTCAAAAATGGAAATGCTGCTACTAATGGCAATAGCGGGACTAATGTTATATTAATAGTTATCGGAGTAATACTTTTTTATAATAATGGCAGTTATGATATTTTTTTAACAGCGAAAAAAATTTATCACCAAATTTTTCTAATAATAATCATCCATTAAAAAGAACAACTCAGGATGCAAATAATTTTTTTCAGACGGGCCTGATTCAACTCCAGAAACAACTTACGAAAATACACAGCCTGTAGATCCTGATCACGAAACAAGAAATGGATACACTTATTTAAAGGATGATGGGAAAGGTTCAACATTTTCAAAAAGAGATCTTGGATATGAAGAAGGAATGATGGGTGTAAGTGATAACTCATCTGCTTATGAAAATATTAAGACAGAATATTGCAATGCAGTAAATGAAATTGTAAAAAGTAGATGATGGAATTGTTCCAGGAACAAATACTCCATTTAGACAGGCTACATATACAGAAGTTGATGATGCATACAAGGAATATTTACAGAAAATAGCACAAATGAGACAAGTCGTTTTCTTGTTAAATAATAGGAATGACAGTGTGATAGAGCCGGAATCTGGATGCTTTTATAAAGGAACTCGTTGGAATACGGCAAATTCCAAGTACAAGGCAAGAGAATTTGAGAGAAAGGAAATAGATGATTATTATAATAATTATGGGAATTAATATTAAATGAAAGTGTTCGTAATTTTATTTGAATAGATAGTATTTAAAGAAATTTGAGTATACTTTAATTAGAAAAAAATATTTTAGATAAATATTTAGTAATAAATTAAAGGAGAAAAAGAGATGGCAGACAGAAATAAAATTGAATACAACTGGTATGAAATACTGGGACTGGAATATTATCCAGCTGCTGAAGAAAATGAGGAGAAAATAAAAGCTAGAATAGAGGAAAAAAGGAAGGAATGGTTAAGAAAAGAAACTGATCCGTTAAATGGTACAAAATATAAAAATTATGGTGAACTTTTGAAAACATGGTGTTATAGAAAGCGAGATGCTTAATAGCGCAAAGAGAAAAGAATTGATTAAAGATGCGCAAAATAAACTGTTTGAGCCAATAGATAAATTTTTGAGATTTTTTGAGGGAAGTATAATTACATCAGAAAAAATACAAGAGATAGCAGCTAGGATTAAAAGAAAAGAAGATTTGATTAAAAAACGAATCGAAGAAAATGGCAAGATAGAATTGTATGATGAAAAAAATATACAAAAAAATTATTGTGAATGTATTAATAGAAAATATGAATTTTTAACAGTTGAGCAAAATTTGAAAAATATTGGATAAGAAGAATTTGTATGAGTTTCTTGATTCTGAAAAATATAAATGCTGGAAGATTGGATGCAAGAGGAATTATTGAGGCTATTAAAGAAAAAAAAGAAAAATTAATAAAAATCTGATAATGAAACTTCGGCTAAGAAAAAGTTATTTACTGAATGTGAAAAGATATTTGGAAACGGTGCTAAAAGGAATGAATATGATGAATATCTTAAATATTTGAAATATATAGAAGTAAAAAAAGAATTGGAAGAAATAAAGTCTATTTATGAAATAACTGATAAGCAAATTTCAACTGAGAAGAGTGACAATTTTAATAATATAAAAAAATATACTGAGTAGTGAAAAGGAAGCTAAAAATGTATTTATAGGATTTTGTGAAGCAAATAAAATATCTTATAATATTACAAACAGTTCAAATGGATCACAAAAAGCGCATGAAAATGATAATAATGATGCGAAAAAGATTAAGTGAAGCTGCTTGTGACAGGGCTTTAAATGCTATAGAAAACTTTAGATTTAATGAGGCTGTAAAATATTTGGATGAAGCAAAGAACTATTGGTCAGAAAATCCACGGATAGAGATGATAAAAAAAGAATGAGTGAAAAAGGCTGGGGAAGTTCTGGTAATAATTATAGTGGTAATGGTCAAAATAAAAATAATACTGGTAATAATTATTATAATAGTCAAAATGGAAATGCTGCTACTAATAGCAATAGCGGGATTAATGTTATATTAATAGTTATTGGAGTAATACTTTTTTATAATAATGGCAGTTATGGTGTCTTTTGACAGTGAAAAAAATTTATCAGGAAAAAAATTTATGGTGATCATGAAACAATAAAATGGATATACATATTTAAAGGATGATTCAAAAACTTCAACTTTTGAAGATACTACCACTCCATGGTTAGATAAACTTTATGTAGATGGAGTGAATTTTTTTATAGTAATCCTGAAGTGAATAATGCTTATAAAGATTATTGCAGTTTGGTTAATGAAATAGAGAAAGTCGATAGAGGGATAATGCCAGGAACTGATAAAAAGTTTTAGAGAGGTAACTTATACAGAAGTTGATGATGCATATAAATATTACTTAAAAAGAAATTAGTCAAATTAGACAAATTTTTGATCTTTATAATGGGAATGATGATGATTTGGAAATGAATGCAGGATGTAATTATAGAGGAACGAAAATGGAATACTAATAATAATAAATATAAAGCTGCTAGTTTTTAAATCTAATGAAATAACAGAAAGATGGAATCACTACGCAGGAACAATTTAAAATTAATTGGGAAAAGTAAGAATAGGAATTTTATGTAAATTATTCTTCCTCAAATTTAATTATAATTATTATTTAGCAAGGGGTCAGTTTAAAACCCCTTATTTTTTTAAATAAAAATAGAAATTCTTAAACATAATATTTTTTTCTCCATAACTTTGCATAAGTTCCAAAATAGGCAGCAAATCTTTTTCCTTTTTCTGTGAGAACATATTCTGTCTTTTTGGATAAACATCGTATTCCCTTTTTTTCGATGAGTTTTTTTCTTCAATTAAATAGTTTAGATGCTCGATAATCATTTTTTTCGTTACTGCCTTTTATTTGATTTTTTGAAATCTTTTGTTCTGACTTTTCCGTGTCTTAAAAAGCCATAATATGATGACTGTCCATTTTTTTGATAATATTTTTTTGAGTTAATTCCAGCGGACAAGTGTAAAATTTTTTTCTTCCATATAAATTTTTCCTTTCGATGAAATTATTTGAAATTTTTAAAAAAAATACCAAATAATCTTGATTTTACTATAATTCTTTTAATTTTTTTCTATATTTTTTTAGAAATTTTTTTATAAAAATACCACACTCGAATTAGCAGTCCTCCTGTCCAGCCTATCGGTGCGGCAATCCAAATTCCGTTATAGCCTAACGATGTTTTTGGAAAAGTAAAATGGCTAGAGGCACTTGAAACATACAAAAATGAAGTAATAGAGGCTATTAGTGGAACTAAGGATTTTCCGTAGCCTAGTAGCAATCCATTTAGTATTTGCATTGTGCAGAAAAATTACGTAAAATGCTGAAATTATACGTAAATATTGATTTCTATAAAAAAATCACTTCGGGATTTCGGTTAAATATTGAAATAAAGAATGCTGGAAAAAAATAAAAATAATAATTGAGATTATGATGGAAAATGCGATTCCTAAAATTAGGCTATCTTTTCCACCTTTAATTATTCTATCCATTTTTTGGCTCCATAATTTTGGGCTGTAAAAGTCATCAACGCCTGTCCTAAATTTATGGATGGCAATTCTGCAAAAGAGTCAATTCTGGAAGCAGAAATAAAAGCTGCAATACAGTCTGTTCCAAATCCATTTACAAGAATTTGAATGACAATAAATCCTAGGCTGATTAAAACTTGCTGTAACATTGCTGGCATTCCAATAATCAGTATTTCTTTTTAAAATATTAAAATTTAAGTTGAAATAATGTTTTTTGAAAAAAATTAAATTCGGATATTTAAATTTTATGTAAAAGTAAGCAAAGAAAAAAAGAAATAAACTGTGAAATAACAGTTGCAATTGCCGCTCCTGCAACTCCAGAGTTTAGTACTGCTACAAAAAAATATATCTAGGATAATATTTAAAATCACTGCGGTAATTAAGATGTAAGTCGGTGTTTTTTTGAATCACCCTACGCCTTTTTAACGTGTTTGTAAGAGAATTGTAGCCAAAAGTTGGGACAACTCCAATAAAAAAATAATTTTTTTAAATAGATATTTGCCTCCAGTAACAATTTTTTGCGGAACATTAATTAAAAATTAAAAATATTGTTTGACAGTAAAAAAACCTAATGTTGTAACAATAAGAGATAAAACTATGGAAAAAAATAAATCCTGTATTTGCCGTGATTTTTCAAATTTTTCCATATCTTTTTGCACCAAAAATATTGGGAAATTAGAATGCTTTGTCCCTAATGAAATACCTATCGAAACAGCTATTATAAGTACATTAATCTGATAACTTGAGCCTACAGCCGCAAGGCTTTCCTTTTCCTAAAAATTTCCCACAATGATTGTGTCTGAAATATTGTAAATCTGCTGAAATAAATTTCCTATTAAAATTGGCAAAGAAAAAAATAAATTATAGTTTTTTTAATTCGTTTCCTTTTGTTAAGTCTTTCATTTTATCTTCTCCTGATTTTTTTATATGTTTCTTAATTGTTATTTTAACATTTATTTTATCTAATATGAATAACGTACTTTTTTTGTAAGTATGTTTTTTTATTAGTTAGCTCAAAGATACTTGTGATTTCGGTTGTGAAAAAAATTGTATTATTTTATTATTTTTTTAAAAAGGAAAAAAAAGGATAAAGAAATTTTTTTATTTGACTTATATTTTTCTAGCATTGTATAATAAACTTATAGTTATAAAAAGTGGAGAGTGGAAAAACTGAGCCATAAGAAAGATATGGAAAAAGAAAGAGGTAAGGATTTATGGAAAATGAAGAGCTTATTTATAAATTTTCAGGAAGCAATTTGATAAAGGGCGATCCTGATATGCTTCATCATTTCCAAATGGAGGACTTCGTAGCACATTTGAAGCAAGAAGTAATTTAAGTCCTTGCCTTTGTTTAGTTTGTAAATTTGGCTTTTTAATAAATTTAATAAAGAGAAAGGAATTAAAAAAATGATTTTTTTGAAAATCGCTGGGAAGTATTTTTTTCCCATCATTGTTATGATTGCAATTGGATATATTTTTGAAAAAAAGACACTGGTTTCATCATACATTTAGTGAAAATGTGTCAAAACTTATAACAAATGTGGCCTTGCCTTGTTCAATATTTTATTCAGTTTTTAAAATATTTAAATATGGATGCCCTGAAGGAAGTGTCAAACCGTTTAATTTTTACATTTGCTTCAGTGATTATTGGATATGTTGCAGCCTTTGTAGTTATAAAGATAGTGAAAATGCGAGATGGAAGACGTGGAGTATTTTATAATGCTGTAGTCAATGCAAATACGATATTTATTGGACTTCCTTTGAATATGGCTCTTTTTGGGGAAGCGGCTTCAAAGTATTATTTGATGTATTACATTACTAATACAGTGTCAATATGGACTTTGGGATATATGCTTTTGGCAAATGATCCAATGGATGCAGGAAGTGGAGATGGGAAAGGCGGATTTAACCTGAAAAAGTTATTGTCACCACCGCTTATTGCTTTTGTTATCGCATTCGTTGTACTTCTTTCAGGAATAAAAGTTATGACGCCGATTGTGGAAACTACTAAGTATCTTGGAAGTATTGTAACGCCGCTTGCTTTGCTGTATATTGGGATTGTGTTGGCGGATGCAGGGCTTCATAGTATTAGATTTGATTTGGATACAAATTTGGCTTTGCTTGGGAGATTTGTATTTTCTTCAATTGTCATGATTGTGCTTTTGAAAATTGCAGGACATTATGTGCATTTGAATGACCTGGAAATAAAAACCTTTGTAATTCAGTCGGCAGCGCCAGTATTTGCAGCATTGCCTATTTTAGTAAATGAAACTGATGGAGATATTGGATATTCTACGAATGTCGTTACTACAAGTACGATTTTATTTATATTAGTTGTACCGATTCTTATGAGTATACTTAATATAATTCATATTTAATTTAAAATTTAGAAAATCATTAATTTGATTTTTCTTTTTTTAGTGATTAAAGTATTAATTAAACTCGATTATATGGCTCATAATTATTAATCTTGAAATTAACAAAGAAATATGATAAACTTTTTTAATGTATACTTGAGATATGTTCAAATATTTAATATTTATATTTAAATTAGTTAGAATAAAAAAATAAAGTTTGAATAGAGTAATTATAATCTTTGAGTTTAATTTTTAAAAAAATTTTAGTATAATAATTGCAGTTTTAGGAGGAAAAAGTGAAAAAAATTAATAGTATTGCTTGCTTTTATTAGTGTCAGGAATTTCATTTTCAAATACAAATACAAATGTAAGCAAAAGTAAAAGTTTATGTAAATGGATTAAGAATCCAAATATCTACGTATCTAAAGAAATTGATTTGATAAATCATTCGCAATTAAAGGGAGATATTTATTGTGATGTTGAAAATGATTATATGACATATTATGTTGGAATAGGAAATATAGAAATTGGACTGCTTTTATAATTTAAGAGAAAAAAAAGAATTAACTTATGAAAATATTTTTAATATATTGGCTGATTTTTCAGTCTGATATTTTAAAAATTGCTTCCAACGAAATATACCAGAAAAGGATGAAAAAAACAAACCAAGATATTATACTTACAGACTATATGTTTATGATGCCAAGAGGGAGATACCTATATGCTGTTTAAATATATTTATGATACAGCAAAGCCTGATGGAGATTGGAAAATTTATTATAACAATGAAATTTTTTTCAAAAACAAGTGAAAATATGCAACGGGTTTTTGAAAAATGCCGGTTATCTTCCAACAGAAGATATAGTGTATTAATTAAGGGGATCTATGAAATTAATTTTAGAAGAAGACATAAACTATAAGACCAAAAATAAATGATTTTTGGCGTTGAACCTGTAAATAAGAGAATTATAACAACGGGAGAAAAAAATTAATATACTTTAACAAGGGAAAATTTGAAAAAGGAAAGTGGAGGAAAAGTAAAAAAATTGTGAAATTATAAAATATATAAAGGAAAAAAATCAATTATTTGTTTCCAGCATATTTTTTTGTTTCTACTCCAAGCGGGAAAAGTATATAAATGTGATGGAAATAAAAAAAGAATAGTAGAACTTGTATTTGACATGGGAGATATAATTCAAGTTATGAATTTTTATAACAAAGTGGAAGGATTGTCTATATTAAAGATAATATTCTTTTTTTCCTATGATGTCGATACAAGAGAATTAATTTTCACAAAACTTTCAAAATGCAGAAAAAAATGGGAGTTATAAAAATATTCACAAGTGGAGAAAAATGTTATAATAAAAATTTAGGGAAGATCATAAGCAAATAAATACAATAAGTATTTTTTTGAAAACAGATTAAAAAAATATTTGAAGTAAAAACAGAAAATAATCATGCCTATTCAAAAAAATAGTTGGACTCCAATACTTTTGCAGGAACAGAAGATGGCGAGGTTGAAATATGGAATATTCTGGATCAGGAACTTTATAATTCGATAAAAAAATTTCAGATAGAAAAAAATAACATACATTGAAGAGTTTGAAAAAAAATATTTTATCGGACTTGAAAATGGAGAATTAATAATTACAGATGTAAAATTTAATATTTTTAATGCAGGAAAAAAATATTAAAGGAAAGAATTGTAAAAATTTGCGTGATTGAGAAATAAGATTTATGTGATGGGGATGTGAAAATAGAATAGTTAAGTATAGGATGGTTTTATAAAGTTAATAGATATAAAAAAATAAGTTGTCTTAAAATCTAAATTCACAGTTATTAATTTAGCTGTGATTTTTTTTAGTTGTAAAGGGAAAATCATTTTATTAAATAGTGCAAGAACAATCGCGACTTTAGTCATGAGATGAATTGCACGAAAATTTTAGTAAGCATATAGGGAAACTTGTATGTAGACACGGAGCAGAACCGTGCAACAAAGAAACTGGATTGCTGGGAACTCTTAAAGTTAGTATAACCACAACATAATACCTAAGTGAGCATATGGTATAGGTGTGAAGGTAGCGAAAGCAGAAAAAATATACTAGATGATGCAAGGTTAAATCCTAAACATTATGATAATAGACAATCAGCAGCTAAGCCTGAAAAGGAAAGTTCAACGACTATCCCTCGTGAGGGGAGTACAATACAAGCGATAGGTATTGGAAGTGGTTTCGCCTAAGTCCTTGAAATAGGATATGGATAAGATATAGTCTGTGCTTGTTAGAAATAACAAGAAGTTCATAAAAGAGAACTGCATAGAGTGAGTAGCGCACTTTATGTGAACGACGCTTCCCACTGTTGTGGGGTTTTAAAAACTTTAAAAAAATATAAAATAAAAAAATATTACTTTTTTTGACAGATAAAATGTAGAATACATGGTATAATATCTCTGATGAAAAGGAGGTGATATCTATGTATTTAACATTTAAAACAACAAGTAAAAACATCTTAGTAAAAAAAGAGTTTAGGAATTTAAAATATTTATCTCATATAGCCAAGAACTTAACTAATGAAGCTATATATAATATTAGACAATACTATTTTTAATAAGAAAAAAAGTATTTAAGTTATAACGAAAAACTATAAAATGCTTAAAAAAATAGTGAGAACTATAAGAAATTAAATTCTAATATGGCTCAACAAATTCTAAAAAGAAGTAGACGGAAGTTTTCAAATCATTCTTTGGACTTTTAAAACTTGCTAAGAATGGTCAATATAATGGGTAAAGATAAAAATTACCTAATTATCTTGCTAAAGATGGATTTTACAACTCTTGTTATAGGATTTTGTTAGATTAAAAGATGATATGCTGATAGTTCCTTATTCAAATTCATTTAGAAAGACACATCAGGAAATCGCAAATAAAACTACCACCAGTATTAAAAAGGCAAGAAGATAAAAAGAGATTAGAATAATACCCTAAACAACATTCTAGGTACTTTGAAATTCAATACATTTATAAGGTAGAAGAAGTTCAAAGGGAATTAAATAAAGAAAATGCACTAGGAATTGATTTAGGTATAGACAATCTATGTACTTGTGTTACAAATACTGGAGCATCATTCATAATAGATGGTAGAAAATTAAAAATCTATTAATCAATACTATAATAAGATAAATGCAAAATTACAAAGTATAAAAGATAAGCAAAAGATTGAGCGCACAACATTAAGGCAAAAGAGAATAACTAGAAAGAGAAATAATCGTATAAATGATTATCTTTCAAAAGCAGCAAGAACAATTGTAAATTATTGTCTTAATAATGATATAGGAAAAATTAGTTCTAGGATATAATGAAGATTTTCAAAGAAATTCAAATATAGGAAGCATAAATAATCAAAACTTTGTAAATATACCATATGGGAAAATTAAGAGATAAATTAATATATCTATGTAAACTATATGGAATAGAATTTAAACTACAAGAAGAGAGTTATACATCAAAAGCAAGTTTCTTTTGATGGAGATGAAATTCCAATATATGATAAAGAAAAATCTACAAGAATATATATTCAGTGGAAAAAAAGAATAAAAAGAGGACTATATCAAACAAGCGCAGGTAAAACTCATAAATGCAGATTGTAATGGAGCATTAAATATTCTAAGAAAAAGTAAAGTTGTGGACTTAAGTGTCCTATACAATAGAGGTGAGCTGAACACACCTAAAAAGAATAAGGGATAGTGTAAAAGCTATCAAACTTCTTAGAAAAATTTTTTTTAAAGATTTTTAGAACCCTGCGACTTTAGTCGTGGGAGGTTCAGAATTTTAATTGTAAAAATTGTGTATAAATGTTATAATTTGACGGAAAAATATATTACAAATTGTAAACAGAAATATAGGGGAATATATGGATTTTTTTGACATTATAACTAGTTTTTCTTGTATTGTTGCAAAGGAAATTTATGAGAGAATAAGAGAGAAGTGATGAATGAGTTGGAAAGAAATAAAAATTAAGTCTGTATGGATTTAATAATTTAACTAAAACGTTAAGTTTTAATATTTATGATATTTGTTATGCCGAAACAGAAAGAGAGCAAAAGGATTATATTGCATACATTGATGAACAGTATAATTCAGAGAGGCTTACAAAAATACTTATTCGTGTGGCAGAAATGATAGGAGCGCAAGTTCTAAAACATTTCAAAAGCAGGATTATGAGCCGCAAAGGGCATCTGTAAATGTTTTAATTGCAGAGGAAAGAATAAATCCTGAAAAATATTGACAAGTCTTGTAATAGAGGAAAACCATTCTTTGAGGAAATTGGGAAAGATAGGAAACTGAAAAAATTGAGAAAAATAAAAATAGTAAAGAAGAAGGAGAAAATGCAAGCCAGGATACTGATACAGTTCATGCTCATTTGGATAAAAAGCCATATAACAGTGCATACTTTTTTCCAGAATACCATCCAGATAATTCAATTTCCACTTTCAGGGTAGATATTGACATTGCAACTTGCGGAGAAATTTCACCATTAAATACGCTAAATTATCTAATAGACAGCTTTTGATTCTGATATAATCACAATTGATTACAGAATACGAGGTTTTTACAAGGGATATTTCAGGAAAGAAATTTTTTTACAGATCATAATATAACTTCTATTCAGGATTATATTGAGCCTGAAAAAGTTAAAAAAATTTACGATGCAATTGATGTAAATGTTTATCAGTCAAACATTTTTTTCATACAAAAAAATGCTTATAAAGGAAATCGAATTGCAAAACTATCTTTTTAATCAGGATGTTTATGAAATTGCACCGAAAAAAAGACTGGAAAATTACAGATAGACTTAGAAAGGAAAATGATTGAAATTTATAGCGGAATGAATATTTATTAAAAATTATTTTTATACTTGAATCATGTATTCAAAAAAATATTTTTTTATATTTTGATCATTTTTAAATAGTTTTTAATAATAAAAAAATATGGAAGGAGTTGAAAAAATGGGCAAAAATATTGATAAAGATAGACAGAATAAGACTGTTCTTTTTGATGCATTGAAAAATCATCTTTCCAACAGGGTTGTGAGATTTGATGTGCCTGGACATAAAGGAGGTCGTGGAAATAAGGAGTTTAGGGATTTTATTGGGCTGGAAGCAATGCAGATGGATGTTAATTCGATGAAGCCGCTGGATAATTTATGCCATCCGACCTCAGTTATTAAAGAGGCGCAGGAAATAGCGGCGGAGGCTTTGGAGCGAAAGAGGCTTATTTTATGGTGAGCGGGACTACCGGGGCGGTACAGGCTATGATTATGGCGACTTGTAAGGCCGGGGATAAAATTATTATTCCGAGAAATGTTCATAGAAGCGCTATTAATGCGATGGTAATCTGTGGAGCAATTCCAGTTTATATTAATCCTGGACTTAATAAAAAATTGGGAATATCGCTTGGAATGTCGATTAACGATGTAAAAAAGGCAATTAGTGAAAATCCTGATGCTAAGGCAATTTTAGTAAATAATCCAACTTATTATGGAATTTGCTCGGATTTAAAATCTATTGTGAAATTAGCGCATGAGAATAATATGCTTGTGCTGGTTGATGAAGCGCACGGAGCACATTTTTCCTTTGATGAAAACTTGCCCATTTCAGGGATGGCGGCTGGTGCAGATATGGCAGCGATTAGTATGCATAAGACAGGTGGTTCTTTAACGCAAAGTTCAATTTTATTAAGTGGTGAGCGAATAAATGCCGATTATGTGCGGCAAGTTATAAATTTAACTCAAACTACAAGCGCCTCATATTTACTTATGACTTCGCTTGATGTAGCAAGAAAAAATTTGGCGATAAACGGAAGAGAACTTTTTGAAAAGACAGTTAGATTTGCAGAATATGCTAGAAGTGAAATTAATAAACTGGGCGGATATTATGCCTATGGGAAGGAATTAATTGACGGAGATTCGGTTTATGACTTTGATACGACAAAATTGTCTGTATATACAAAGGATATAGGGCTTGCTGGAATTGAAGTATATGATATTCTACGTGATGATTATGAAATTCAAATTGAATTTGGAGATTTGGGAAATATTTTGGCAATAATTTCAGCTGGAGATAGAGGATTGGAAATAGAACGGCTAATTTCATCACTTGCCGAAATTAAGAGACTTTTACTCAAAAAGATTCAACAGGGAATGTTCGATCATGAATATATAAATCCTGATGTTGTCCTTCCGCCACAGAAAGCCTTTTTACTCAGAAAAAGAAATGATTCCTATAAAAAGACAGTGCTGGGAAAAATAAGTGGTGAATTTGTTATGGCTTATCCGCCTGGTATACCGATTTTAGCGCCAGGAGAGAGATTACGGAAGAAATTATAAATTATATTGAATATGCGAAGGAAAAAGGGATGTTTGCTTACGGGAACTGAAGATATGCATGTTGAAAAAGATAAATGTTGTTTTGGAGTGAGAATTCTAGATCATAAAATATAATATTATTTCCTGTTAAACAGCAGGCTAATTATGAATTAAGATCTTTTTTTATTAAATGATATAAAAATAAAACTCCTGTTTTTTTAAATAGGGTTTAGTATTAAGATAGAGAAATTGATGAAAGAAGGAAATAAAAAAATGGCTGATAGCAGATTTTTTTGAAAATTTTTTTAATTACATTTTGCTAGTTGAAGGCAGTTATTCTAATGACAGAAATGATAAAGGCGGAGAAACAAAATATGGAATTACTAAAGAGAAGGCTAGAGAATGTGGTTATAAGGGAAGTATGAAGGATTTTACGAAAGGCAATGGCTGAAAAAAATTTATGAGGAAAAAAATATTATAAGGCAAAAAAATTAGATAAGATAAAAAAATGATAAAAATAGCGCTTAGTATATTTGATTTTTTTCAGTAAATGCTGGAAGATATGGGAATTAAAAAAAGGCTCAGGAGGCTGTGAACAAGGTTTATGGTAAAAAAATGTAATTAGTGTAGATGGAGCAGTTGGGCCTATGACGTTAAAAATATTTAAATGAAGTTAATCCAGCTAAATTTTTTTAACGGTTTATCATAATTTACAACGTGAATACTATAAGTCCCTTGCCAAAAAGTAATCCAACTCAAAAGTGATTTTTTTAACTGGATGGCTAAATAGAGTTAAAACTAAGGAAAATTATTTGAAAAAAATGTTTAATTTAGTGTAAAAAAATAGAATAAAATTATAAAAAAAGTAGGTAATATAAATTGAAAGGAGTGTAGCAGATGGAATTATGGTATACAGAAGAGCATACAAAAAAAATGTTCGGTTTTCTATAAAGGTTGATAAGCAGTTAGTCAGTGTGAAAAGTGATTTTTCAGCGGATTGATATTTTTTTGAGTCGCAGGAATTTGGGCGGTTTTTGACGCTGGATGGATTTATGATGCTGACAGAAAAGGATGAGTTTATTTACCATGAGATGATAACACATGTTCCGATGGCAGTAAATCCTAAAAGCTAAGAAAAATATTGGTAATTGGCGCTGGAGATGGCGGAACTGTCCGTGAGCTTGTAAAGTATGAACATATCGAGAGAATTGATATGGTGGAAATTGATAAGATGGTTGTTGATGTCTGTCGTGAATATTTGCCTAAGACTGCGAATAAATTGGATGATGAAAGAGTTCACATTTATTATGAGGATGGATTGAAATTTGTACGTTCTAAAACAAATGAATACGATATTGTAATTGTGGATTCGACAGATCCGTTTGGGCCTGGAGAAGATTTGTTTACGAGGGAATTTTATGGAAACTGCTTTAATGCGCTAAAAGATGACGGAATTCTTGTGAATCAGCACGAAAGTCCCTATTATGAGGCGGATGCTAAAGCAACAGCAAGAGCAAATAAACAGTTAAGAGCAGTTTTTTTCCGTTTGCAACAGTTTATCAGCTGCATATACCGACATATCCTTCAGGACATTGGCTATTTGGATTTGCTTCAAAAAAATATAATCCTGTAAAAGACTTGAAGGCTGATGAATGGAATAAGTTTGGGATAAAAACTAGATATTATAATACGGAATTGCATAAAGGAGCGTTTGCGTTTGCCAAATTATGTGAAAGAATTGATAAATGATAGCATAAAAATAGAATTAAAAAGAAAAAGATATAAAAATTTAGCGGGTCAAGATTTCTTGTCAAAAAGCAGAAAAAAATAAGAAGGAGATTGATTATGAAAAATAAGAATATACATACGTTTATAGGGTGCGATAATGAGTATAAGGAGAGTAAAATAGTTATTTTTTTGGAGCACCGTTTGACAGCACAACTTCATTTAGGCCAGGGACTAGGGTTTGCTTCGGCGGTTATGAGAAATGAGAGTTTTGGGATAGAAACTTATAGTCCTTATCAGGATAAGGATTTGGAAGATATAAATGTTTTTTTGATGGGGAGATTTGGAGCTTTCGTTTGGAAATTCGGAAAGTACGCTACATGATATTCAAGATGAAACGGCAAAAATTTTGAAGGATGGGAAAATTCCGTTTATGATTGGTGGAGAACATTCAGTAACATTGGGCTCTGTGAAGGCGGTTGCTGAGAAATATCCAGATTTGCATATTATACAGTTTGATGCGCATACTGACTTGCGAGATGAATATTTAGGGCAGTATTATTCGCATGCTTCTGTAATTAGAAGATGCTGGGATATTGTTGGAGATGGTAAGATTTTTTTCAATTTGGAATAAGAAGTGGAGAAAAGAGATGAATGGAAGTTTGCAAAGGAACATCTTCACACGACAAAATTTAATTTTGATGGACTTGATGAAGTTGTGGAAAAATTGAAAGGGAAACCAGTATACTTTACATTGGATCTAGATGTACTTGATCCATCTGAGTTTCCAGGAACTGGAACGCCTGAAGCGGGCGGAGTCACTTTTGTGGAACTTCATAAGGCGATAGAAAAAATTTCTCAGTTAAATATTGTTGGACTTGATATGAATGAACTGTCGCCTGTATATGATCAATCTGGGCAATCTACAGCATTAGCTTGTAAATTATTAAGGAAATCTTGTTGTTTATTTATAAATAGTTTTTGATTTAGCAAGGGTTTTAACCCCTTGTGTACTACAAAACTTAAATGTAATTTAAAAATTTATAACATTAAATAAACTAAATAAATTGCTGAAAAAAACAGCATATTGAGATAAAACTTGTCATATACATTAATAATATATTTTTTATATCATCTAATCTAAATTCTTTTAATTTATCTCCAATTGTCGGCTTTTTTACTTCTTTTCCAAAATAGGAAACTTTTCCACCAAACTGAACTCCCAGTGCTCCAGCTACAGCGCTTTCTGGATGAGCAGAATTTGGACTTGCGTGATTTTTTTCTATCTCTTTTGAATATTTTTCCAGGCATTTTTTTATAATTATATCTTAAAATATAACTTGCCATCGTTATGAAAAATTCCAGAAATTCTGGCAGGAATAAAATTTGCCACATCATCTAATTTTGCTGAAAACATGCCAAATCTCGCATATCTTTCATTTTTATATCCAACCATTGAATCAAGAGTATTTATTGCCTTATAAGTCATTGCTAGCGGGAGTCCGCCTAAAAACATATAAAACATTGGTGCAATCACTCCATCCACCATATTTTTCCGAAATAGTTTCCATCGTACTTCTAATAATCATTAATTTATCCATTTTTTTCAGTATCTCTTGAAACAAGGTAAGATAACTTTTTCTCTTGCCACTTTTTAGATTTCCAAGTTTTACAATCCCATAAACTCTTTTTCCCTTCACGAGCCAATGATTTTACAGAAAAACACTGTATACATCAAATAAATTTCAATTATTTCAAAATACTTTGTTAATTTTTTGTTAATTTTACTAGAAAATACATAGCAAAAAATGTACTTGCAACTACTAAAATATTTAAAATTGCTCCCACCAATAAAACTTCCTTTTTTTCCATATAGTCTTTTTTTCCAGAAAATGTAATCATTTTTTTCCCAATAATCTGAACTGGATGTATAATTTTCTCTGGATCTCCAAAAATTAAATCTAAAATGAATGAAATCCATATTTTTTTACTAGAAAATTCATTATTTATCTCCTATTTTATTTAAAAACTAATTACTGCAGCCGCTCTTCCAGCACTTTTTCCCTTCTCGTCTATGAGAATGAAATTTATCACTTATATTTCCCATTTTATCAATTTTACCATACGTATCTTCATAGGAAACTAATCAGATTTTTCTGGTTTTTATTCCAAGTGATAAAGCCATTATTTCATTAAATTTTGTATTGTCAAAAGTGATATTTTCCCTGTTTTTATCATTAAACCCAAAATGATTTTTTTCACAGTTTCTCTGTTACTTTTTCCCAAATTTTTTTCCACAAACTTATCATAAAATTCATTTCCAACTTCATAATCATTTTTGACCAATCCCAATTCCTAATCGCCATTACTACATTTCTCAACTTTTGTCCCATAATTTTTCCATTTTCCAAAAGTCCAGATTTCATCATTTCCTTTAAACGTTCCAGGCCATCCCTGAATGCCAGACCCTATAACTTGATTTTTCCTTATCATAAACAAAAAAATCGGCAGACAATCTGCATAAAACGTAAAAATCGCAATATCCTTCCTTTTTTTGTCAAAAAAATCCGTCAATATCATCTTGTTTTTCATAATAATACTTTTTCTGTATTTTTCATCAATAATTTTTACATTGTTAGAATGAGTCTGAAAAAGCCATAACTTCCTGTTTATTTGACAAACCTAATTCCTTTAATAACTTTTTTTCCCGATTTTTTTCTGTATTCCTTCTTCCTGATTTTTCAATTGGACAATAATCAGACATATTTCCAGCATTTTTTTGTATAAACTGCTGTTATTCCCATATTTTTTTCAAATTCTTCAATATAAAAAGTAATTTTCCTTTTTCAATAAACATCTTTTTCTCCCGTTTAAATTATAATTTTTCAATTTGTTTAACCATTTATTTTTTTCTATTCCCAAAATAATCTGTCAATTCCAAAAAAACAGCTGATTTCCATTAAAGTCATCAGAAATAATTTTTTTCTTGCTTTTTTTCTAAATATTCCTGAAGTAGCCTTTTTGCTCTCATCCAACCCAAAAAAATGCTAGGATAAGTGGTTTTTTTCATTTTCAACATCATTAGATTTTTTCCAATTTCCTCAAAAATTCCCTTCAATATCTAAAATATCATCCTTAATTTGAAAGGCAATTCCCAATAATTTTGAATATTCCACCATTTTTCTGATATTTTTTTCATTTTCAATATTTAAAGCAATCATTGGAAGTTCAATCGCAGCAGTCAGCAGTTTCCCAGTCTTATGTGCATGAATATATTTTAACGTGTCAATTTCCACTTTCTTATGTTCAGATTCTATATCTACAAACTGTCCTCCAACCATTCCAAAAAATCCTGCATATTCAGACAATTTTGAAATAATCTGAACTTTGCTTTTTGTCTTCCAGATTTTTTTAGCGCTTGCGACTACTCCAAATGCCTCCGTCAAAAGCACATCTCCCACAAGAACCCCTGATTGCCTCATTATATTTTTTTATGAACAGTCAATTTACCACGTCTGTAATCATCATTATCCATCGCTGGCAAATCATCGTGAACAAGCGAATAGCAATGTATAAACTCAAGTGCAACAGCAATTTCCTTGATTTTATCATAACTTTTTTTATTTTCATCAAATAAATCACAAATCATATACATCAAAAATAGGACGAATTCTTTTTTTCCGCCATTCATAACCGCATATTCCATAGCCTTTCGCCAATTTTTTTCAGGATATTTATCCCTATAATTCCCTAAGTAATTCCATCAGATTGTCTTCAACAACCTTCTTTTTTTCTTTTTAAATATTTCTGTAACATTTTATCTCCCAATCATTCAAATTCTTCCATTTCCACTTTTCCCATTTTTTTCCAGCACTTTCATAACTTTTCCCTTCTCCAGCCTCAAGCAGCTTTTTTTCCGACTCCTTAATAAGCTTTAATTGCCTTTTTCGTATTCTGAAATCGAATCATCCAGCGACAATTCCTCGCTTTCCAATTTTTTTCCAAAATTTCATCAATTTGTGTAATATTTTTCCTCATAACTTTGCTTTTTTTGCTGCCATTTTTTTATTTTTCTCCTTTATATTTTTTTCTTTATTAGATATTAAGTTTTTTTGATTTAATCCTCAAACTTATAAAAAAACTAACTACTTTCTTATTGTAATCTCTTTCATCATATTTTACAAAATTTCCAATTTTATCTGCCATTTTCTCGTACGTGCTGTGTTCTGAAATTATAATTCCATCTTTTTTTCCAAAAGATTTTTCTTCCGAAATTTTTTTCAATCGTTTTTTTGTTGAAATATTTTTCCTTGTAGGGAGGATCTAAAAAGATTATATCAAATTTTTTTCATTTTTTTCTTGCCAAAATTTCCGCCGCACGAAAAACATCATTCTTATAAGCACGGCATTTATTCTCCACACCTAAATGATTTACATTTTCAATAATTACTCTAAGAGCGTCCCTTATCCTCCTCAATCATAATCGCTCTTTCTGCCCCACGGCTAAGTGCCTCAAAAGTGACATTCCCAGTTCCAGAATAAAAAGTCCAAAAAAATTTTTGCGCCTGCAACTTTTTTTCTCCAATTATGCTAAAAATCGCCTCTTTTATTCTTTCCAAAGTTGGTCTAGTTTCTCTTCCTTCCCTTGATTTTATTCGCCTATTTTTTTCAATGTTCCTGCTATAATTCTCATTTTTTTCCTCTTTCCAATTTTTCATTCTTTTTAAATCAAATTAAATTAATCTTTACATATTTTACTACATTTCTGATAAAATTACCAACTCTTATCTACTTGAATTTTATAGCAATTTTTCCCATCCAGATTTACTCCGCCTTCAAGCAGTTCATAATGCTCCTTTGAATGATCTTTGCTGACATTTTTTTAAATTCGTAGTCTTTAAAATTTATTTTGTCAATTTTTCAGATCCGACTTATTGTAAACATTTACATACAATATTTCCGCCTTATTTTTTTATTAAAGAAATTGTCGACTAACTCAAAACTATACACAAAATCCTTATTTCTCGAAAAATTTTTGTATTTACCAAATCATAATAAACAGCCACTTTTCCTTCCTTCATTGATGGAATAGACTTTTGAAATGGCAAACCATTCACGTTGAATGTCATCTGAAACTTGATTTTCATAAATATTTTCATCAAATTTTATAACTGCCCTTAAATTTCTGCGCCTTTTTTTATAATCTGTCAAAAATTTTACATTTTTTTCAAAAAAATTTTCCTCGATTATTCGTGTTTTTATTACTAAAATCCTCTTTTCCCATTTCTCTCAATATTCGTATCAAGCCAAAAACATAAACGTAGATTTCACATCATAGTTCCCAATATTTTCAAATGTATAAACACTCTCAACTTTAATTGCCTTGTTTTTTTCTCAATCGTAATATTCAAATCCTCCCTTTTTTTATGACAAGCGGTTCCTGCCTTACAATTTTAAGATTTCCAATTGCCAAAAAAATTCTGATTTTTTTCAGAAAATGCTGCAATATTTATTGTAAAAAAATACCGCCATTATGGCTATCGCCTGAAAAAAACCTTTTTCAATTTTTTTATTGTTTGCCAAAAAAACATATTTCACTCCTTATTTATTAATTATTTTTAAAAAAATTTGAAATTATCTCAATTTCACTCTTTTCAGCTCCCACCAATTTCCCAACTTTTTCTAACAAATTTCAGCGACAAATTCACATTATATTTTTTTCAGGCAATTTTACAACTTCCTTTTTTTCATCAGTTCTAAATGCTAAAAACACTTGATTATCACCTTTATTTTTTTAAAAAAATAAAGCTGTTTTTAACTCCTGATTTTTTCCCCTTCGTTTCCTCATCAATCAAAATATACAATTTCAAATTCTTATTTTTCTTCCAGATTTTTCAATATTGCAAATACTGCTTAAAATAATCGAATTTTTTTCCTTGATCTGAATTTACAGATCCTTCTAGCACCATAATTTGACCCTTCTGTAATTTTTATATCCAAAAGTTATATATTCTCTTGGAAAACAAATAACCTCGATACTTTTTTTGAAAATCTTCCATTTCAAATTTTACCATTGGCTCTCGCCCGTTTCGTGTCACAAATTTTTTTATATTTTTTTACTATCCCAATAATTCTGACTCTTTTTAGATTTTTTTGATAAATTTCAGATATTTTTGCTATGGGAAATTATATTTATCAGTCTTTTTTTCTCATTTAACGGATGGCTTGAAACATAAATTCCAAGATACTCCTTTTTCATTTTCAAGCAAAATTTTTTTGAGGAAATTCATCAGCCTTTTTCCATTTCAAATTTACCTTTAAATTCCTTTTTCGCCACTAAATAAGATCATTTGCAGATCCTCTTCAGATTCATATTTTTTTCTGGCTATATTCTAAAAATTTCATCGATAGACTTATATTTTTTTCAAATCTATTCCCATTTAACTTATCCAAGGCCCCTGATAAAATAAGTGATTCCAGCTGTTTTTTTCGTAATCCCGTTTTTGCTTCATCCGATAAACAAAAATCTTCATAGAAGTAAATTTTTCCATTTTTCCCTTTCTTTTTTTATTTCATTAATTAAAAGCCGCTCCAATACCTTTTTACCGCAAATAGTCCAAATCTAATTCCGATCTTTTTTTATTTCATCATTATTATTTTTCAAAACTTTCTTCAATTTTAAAAATCATAATCAGATAAATTCACATCTGGTAAAAAAATACATTAATCCCCTTTTTCCCTGGCTTCATTTACAAAAACAACAAATCTATCCAGATTGTGCACTTCTGTCGTCATTATCGCTGCAAAAAAATTCCAATGGATAATTAGCCTTAAAATAAGCCGTCCAGTAAACAATCAAAGCATAAGCCGCCGAATGTGACTTATTAAATCCATAACCTCCAAATTTTTTTCTACCAAATCATAGATTTCATTTGCTTTTTTTATCAGAACTCCCTTTTTTGAGCATTTTTTTACAAATTTTTTTCCCTGATTTTTTTCATTAGTTCAGGTATTTTTCTTTCCAATTGCCCGCCGCAGCTCATCAGCTTCCCCAAGCGAGTAATTTGCCATTTCGCTCACGATTTTCATAACCTGCTCCTGATACAAAAATTATTCCGTAAGTTTCCTCAAGTATATATTTTTAGAGAATTGTCAATATATTTTATTTCAGTTTTATTATTTTTTTACATTTATAAAGTCATCTACCATTCCGCTTCGTAAAGGCCCAGGACGATAAAGTGCAAGCAATGCGATTATATCCTCAAATTTTTCAATTTTCATTTTTTTCATAAGGCTTCTAATTCCAGCCGATTCACATTGGAAAACTCCCATTGTATCAGCCTTTGTCAGCAGTTCATAAGTCTTTTTCATCATTTAATGGAATATCATTTAAAAATAACTTTATCTTTCTGACCCTTCCGTTTTTTTTCAAGGTTTATATTTTCTACAGTTTTTCTCAAAATTGTCAAATTCTTTAAACCAAGAAAATCCATTTTTAAAATTCCCAGTTCTTCCAGTTCCTTCATCTGATACTGTGTCGAAACAATCTTAGTTTTCCCATCTGAGTAAGTTGGTATCTCATCACTTAACACATCTTTGGAAATAACGACTCCAGCCGCATGGACAGAGGCATGCCGCACTTTTCCTTCCAATTTGAGCGAATAGTCAATCACTTTTTTTATTTCCTCATCAGTTTCATACATTTTTTTAAATTCAGGAATATTATTCAAAGCCTCTTTAAGTTCTGTATTAAAGGGTATCATTTTAGCAATTTTGTCAACCTTTGCAAGTGAAACGTTTAACACACGCCCAACATCACGAATAGCAAGCCTAGCCTTCAACGTTCCAAAAGTAATTATATGTGCCACATATTCTGTCCCGTATTTATTTACAACATAATCTATGACAATTTCCCGCTGTTCCTGGTCAAAATCTATATCAATATCAGGCATTGAAATACGCTCTGGATTCAAAAACCGTTCAAAAATCAGATTATATTTAAGCGGATCGATTTCTGTAATATTTAAGGCATAGGAAACAATGCTCCCAGCCGCAGAACCCCGTCCAGGTCCCACATAAACTCCATTTTCCCGTGAAAATTTTATAAAATCCCAGACAATGATAAAATACCCGTTATATCCCATTTTATCAATAATTTCCAATTCATATTCTGCCCGCTCCAAAAACATTTCTCTAAATTATTTTTTTAACAGTTCTTCCCGAATTTTTTTATTTCTTTTAATTTCTGCCCAGCAATTTCATCTTTAGCAAATTCTTTTTTTTATTACTTCAAATTCTTTTATCTAATCGCAATTTCTCAGCGTTTGAAATAGATTTCTTCAAATACTTCTGAAAAAAATCCCTCAAATACAAGGTTTCGTAAAAACTCCCTTTCACTCACATTTTCAGGCAATGAATATTTTTGGAAACTTAAAATGATGAAATTCAAAATCAACATTGCAGTTTTTCCACAATTTTTTTCAATATTTCCTATCCCAGTTTCATAAAAACTCGCTATATTCTTTATTTTTCAAAAACTTTTTATTTCATCCCCAGACTTTAAATACAGATCATCATACAAAATTTCATTATTTTTCCGATTTTCCCCCTTCAATTTTACTTCCTTCCTTTATTGATTCCACAATTTTCTGCAAAACAGCATCCTCTTTATTCGGATAATAAATATCGTTAGTAATGACAAAAATTTTCAGATTGATTTTTTTACGTACAATGTCAAATAACATTCTCCTAGCCTTTTTTCCAGCCTTCCCGCAGCAGGCACTTCAATAAAAATTATCCCCAAAAATCTTTTGCTCAATTTTTCAATAACTTTTTCTAACCTGAGTATTTTCCAAATCCAAAATTCCTTTACAGCTTCACTATTTACTCCACCTGACAAAATATACAAGTCATCCGAATATTTTTTCAATTCATCATACTTAATTTTATTCCGCTTCCGTGTAAATCTGCTATATGAAAGCGAAGACAGCTTAGACAAATTCTTATATCCATTCTGGTTTTTAGCAAGCAAAGTCAGCGAATATTCTCCAACTTTCTCCAGTCCATCTAGAAAAATCTCAAGTCCAATAATCGGCTTTATCCCGGCATTTTTACATTTCTTAAAAAATTCAATTGCCCCAAACATCGAAGTATCCGTAATCGCAAGAGCATTAATCCCAAGTTCGCCAGCTCTTTTGACATATTCATCAATTTTTCCAACGCCTTCAAGCAATGAATACTCTGTATGTAATTTTAAATGTACAAATTTATTTTCCCATAATTTCTACCTAATTTCTTTTTTTAACTTATTTAAAAAAAATATTTCCCTTTTTAAACCTTCCGCTTTTAATATCTCAAAGTCCCTTTATCACTTCATAAATCCCATCTTCATCATTCGACAAAGTAATTCTGTCATCTGAAAAATTTTTCTTTCAATTCTTCTGTCGCATTTCCCATAAGATACCCGTATTTAACAAATTTCAGCATTTCCAGGTCATTCCACTGATCTCCAAATGCCATTGTTTCTTCTGGAGAAATCCCTATATTTTTTTCAGCAGTTCCTTTATTGCCAGCCCTTTATTTCACTTCCTTGTTCAAACATTCTAAATAATGCGGCTTTTGAAAATACAAAATTAAGATGTGGCAATTTTTTTCTTCCAATTCCTTTTTTTAATTCCAGTAAAATCGAATTTTTCTGCGATAAATAATGCCTTTGTAGAAGATTTACCGATGAATTCATCAAAATTTCTCACATAATATGGAATTTCTACACTTTCTGAATATTTTTTTCCCCTTCTTCAGTTTCATGTTCAATATACAGCTTTGTCATCCATATATAAATTCAGATGTATTCCCTTTTCTCTTGAAACTTTGATAAGTTCCTCCACATCCTGCGCCTCAACAGGCTTTTTCAAAAAAATAACCTCACTATTCAAAGGGATTTACAACTCTTCCCCCATTATAATTAATTACTGGATTTTTTTAATTCCCAGCATTTCCACAAAAAGGCTTTGATGAAGAAAAATGTTCTCCCAGTTGCAACAAATGTTTTTCACTCCCTTTTCCTTCCAGTTCCCTCAGTTTCTTAATCAAATTTTTTTGAAACTTTATGCCCGCTTGTCAGCACAGTTCCATCTAAGTCCATAAATATTGCTTTTATATTATCCATTTTAACTTCCTTTCTTTAAACTGTTTCCACCAAATTTTCTACAAAATAATCTATTTCCTCAATAGTCGTATCCTTTCCGATACTAATTCTAAACGAACCTTTCAACTCCTCATCAGTAAGCCCCATAGCCTTCAAAACATGCGAACTTTCCAGCGACCCTGACATGCACGCAGATCCGCCGCTTACGCAAATTCCCCTCAAATCAAGCGCTACCAGCAGCATTTGAATATCTGTTCCTTCTATGTAGACATTTGTTGTAGTTTTTATTCTATTTGCTTTTTTTCTCCATTTATTTTTATTTTTTTTCCAAGTTTCCCAATTTCACTTTTTTTAATTTTGTTTCTAAATAATTTTGTAATTTTTTTCCTTCTTTTTCTTCTATTTCCTTCAAATTTTTCATATACTTCTTCAAGTGCAACTCCAAGTCCCAAAATTCCGTGAACATTTCCGTTCCAGCTCTTCGGTTTCTTTCCTGTGAACCGCCCCAGATTTCCTTTTCAATCGAATATTTTTTATCAACAAACACAAACCCTGCCCCCTTAGGCCCATAGAATTTATGCGCAGTTCCTGTCAAAGCCCCTATTTTCAACTCTTTTGGCAAAATTTTTATTTTTCCCATTGCTTGAACCGCATCCGTGTGAAAAAATATATTTTTTTCCGCTAAAATCTCTCCTATTTCCTTAATCGGCTGAATAACCCCAGTTTCATTATTTACAAACATTATCGAAACAATAGCCGTATCTTCCCTTAATTCCTGCTTTAATTCTTCAATATTGACAACTCCATTTTCATCAGCTCCAATATAAGAAACTTCATACCCTTCCTTTTCCAGCTGTTCAAAATCCTTCAAAATTGTCGAATGTTCTATTTTAGAAGTTATAATATGCTTTCCCTTGTCTTCATTTGCCTTCAAAAATCCACGAATAGCAAGATTGTTCCCTTCAGCCCCGCCAGAAGTAAACACAATTTCAGTCGTTTCCACTTCCAAATTTTGAGAAACTATATGTCTTGCTTTTTCCACAGCTGACTTTGCACGTTGCCCCAAAGTATGTACAGATGATGGATTTCCATAATTTTCACTAAATGATTTTGTCATTTCATTTATGACTTTATCAGACATTTTAGTAGTCGCCGCATTATCTAAATATACTATTTTTCATTGTTAAATTTTTTTCTCCTTTTTTTATGATTTATAAAAAGTTTGCAATTGTAATTATGATTTCTAAAATATATTTTTAATTTTTCTAATTATTCACTTTCCTTACCAAAAAAATACGTTTTTTTCTAAAAAAATTGGAAATTTCGTATCTACATATTCATTAACATAATATTGAGCCTCAGCATAACTTCCCATTACATTTAAAAAAATCCAAAGAATCCTTAAAAAAATTCCTATTTTTTTCATTTTTCCACTTTAAGTGCAACAATATAAGGAAATATTTGATTGAAGTAGTTAAGTTTTTCTTCTTCTGTTTCAAATTTATCCATTTTTATTTTTTTCAGCAGTTTTAAAATACATTTTTAGTCCTTCAATGTACTCCAGTTTTTCGCTTACCCTGAAAAACGTGTATTTTCCTATAACTTTCCTATAAATAAAAAAACATTGCTCCTAAAATTAATAAAATTAATCCATAAAATATATCTGTATACAATATAATACCAATAATTCCACCTACAGTTACCGTGATATACAAAAAAATTTTAATATTCTCCCTGACATTCCAAATACATATTTTTAGCCATATAAATATAAAAGTCGTAATAATAATTGAATTTGCTATATTTATATGCATTAGCTCTGATAATGTAAAAAGCTATGGAAATTGCAGTTCCTAAAATAAATGGAATAAAATATAGATAATTATTTTTTTATAAATCATTCTATTATATTTCTTTTTCAAAAAAATGTATAATACGATTTTTATATCCAATAATTTCAAGTTTATTTTTCAAATAGATTATTTTTCAGAAAGAATATCCAGCAAATTATTTTTCTTCCTCAAATAAAGTTTCGCTTCGCAGTTTCAGATTATCCTTATTTTTTTCTGGTTCAAAACATATATTTTATTTCCTTCATTTTTTTATCATCTAAAAAAATATAATTTTTTTCAATAATAACGATAACAGTCCTATTTTTCAATATTTCTTTTGAATCTCTCTCCATTGATATATGCAACAAACATTGATGAAATATTTTCTGGTTCAGAAAATTCAGGAATAATAGTTTTTCCTTTTTGGATCTTTTTCCAAAAAAATACCACGTTGAAACAGAATATATACCAATAAGTATAACTAAAAATAATTTCAATTATAATAATAATCATAGTAAATCCTTTATTGTAAAACATTAAAATTTAATTTCTGGAGTTTTTTTCTGCTTTTATCTGTTATTTCGAGAAATTTTGACTTTTTTTAAACCCCAAAAATTTTTTTCCAATAAAATTATTTGGAAAAGTTTCTACGAAAAGTATTTCTATCTCTAGCTGTTCCATTATAGTACCTTCTCGATCTTTTGGATTTCAGTTTCTATTTGCATCAATTGAGTCTGCAATTTCAAAAAAATTTTCATTAGCCTTTAAATCTGGATAATTTTCCTGTAATATCATTATTGATTTTAATGTTTTTTTCTGTCTCATTCTCAATTTTTATTTTTTTCAATATTGTCAATATTTTTTTATCAATTATTTCCATTTGGCTTCTAAGTTTAATGACATTTTCTAATGTTTCCTTTTCATGTAATGCATACCCTTTCACAACATTAATAAGACCAGGTATCAGATCCAGCCTTTTTCTGTAAGCAAATACCTATCTCATGAAAAACCTTCCTCATTCAAATTTTTTTCAGTTTAACATACCTGTTATAGATTACCGCTGCTATTATTGCTAATACTATCAAACTGCCTATGGCAATTAATAAAATATTCATAATTAATCTCCTGCTCTTTTTATTTTTTTAGTTATTAAATTATATCATTTAAAAATCTTTCAATATGTCAGAATATTAATATTATTTCTAAAAATTTCTGTTTTGAATAAATTTATATTATTTTTTTAGATAGTGAATTTATTATAGATTTTTTTATTTCATATCCAGGAAAAAAATTTGCTATTATTGGATAAATAGAGTATTGACTTATTTCTTGATAAGATTTAGTATTATGATTTACTAAAAAAATATTGAAATTTAACATTTATTAATTTATTTTATAAAATTTTTTTAAAAATACTTGAAAATGCAAAAAAATGTGGTACACTTAAAATATAAGGTTGTTCACTTTTTAGTTTTTTTAGAAAAATTTTTAGAAATTATAAAATTATTAAAAAAAACTTTTTATGTGAATGCAAAAATATATTTTGTAGAAGGAGGTTTAAAATGGTAGGAATTATCGTTGCAAGTCACGGTGAATTTGCTGCTGGTATAAAACAGTCGGCTTCAATGATTCTGGGTGAAGCTGAGTTGCTTGAATCAGTTGTTTTTATGCCAAGTGAAGGTCCAGATGACTTATATAAAAAAATTCAAGATGCCATTGCAAAACTAGGAACAGAAGAAGTTCTATTTTTAGTTGATTTATGGGGAGGAAGTCCATTTAATCAATCTAACCGTTTTTTTGAAGAGGATCCTGAAAAGAGAGCTATTGTTGCAGGGCTTAATTTGCCAATGCTTTTAGCCGCTTTGTCAGAAAGAGAAGATATGGAAACAGCTCATGAAGTGGCAGAAGCAATTGTTCCAGAAGGAAAAGATCAAGTTAGGGTACGTCCTGAAGATCTTCAGCCAAAAGAAGAAGCTCCAAAAGCTGCAGCGCAAGATGATATGCCAAAAGGTGCAATTCCACCAGGAACAGTTATCGGAGATGGGAAAATCAAATTCGTACTGGCACGTATTGACACACGTTTGCTGCACGGGCAAGTTGCAACAAGCTGGACAAAGGCAACAAATCCAAACAGAATAATTGTTGTTTCAGATACGGTTTCAAAGGATGAATTACGTAAAAAATTAATTGAACAGGCGGCGCCTCCAGGTGTACGTGCGCACGTTATTCCGCTTGATAAATTGGTGGAAGTTTCAAAAGATCCAAGATTTGGAAATACAAAAGCGTTATTGCTGTTTGAAAATCCTCAAGATGCACTTTATGTAATTGAAAGAGGTGTTGACATTAAAGAACTGAATGTAGGATCAATGGCTCACTCTGTTGGAAAAGTTATGGTTAATAATGTACTTTCAATGGATCAGAATGATGTTGATACCTATAAGAAACTTAGAGATTTAGGTGTAAAATTTGATGTTAGAAAAGTTGCCGCAGATAAACGGGCAGACTTGTTCAAATTAATTTCAGAAAAAGCAAATGAAGGATTAAAACTTTAATTTTAGGAGGATGTTATGGATTTTAATATTTTAGCAATTATTTTAATATTAATTATCGCATTTTTGGCAGGAATGGAAGGTATCCTTGACCAATTCCAATTCCATCAGCCAATTATTGCATGTTCATTAGTTGGTCTTGCGACAGGACACATGAAAGAATGTATTATGTTAGGTGGAGCATTGCAGTTAATGGCTCTAGGTTGGGCAAATGTAGGGGCAGCAGTTGCTCCAGATGCCGCACTTGCTTCAGTAGCTTCAGCAATTATTTTTGTTAAAGCAGGAAAATTTGATGCTGCAGGTCAGAATGTGGCAATTGGTACAGCGATTGCGCTTGCCACAGCAGGATTAGTTTTGACTATGGTTGTTCGTACTTTATCAGTAGTTATTGTTCACCAAGCAGATAGAGAAGCTGAAAAAGGTAATTTTCAAAGGTGTAGAATTATGGCACATGGTTGCACTTGCATGTCAAGGTTTACGTATTGCTATCCCTGCCTTATTGTTGTTATTTATACCTTCTCACGTTATTCAGCAAGCTCTTAATTCATTGCCAAAATGGTTTACTGATGGAATGACTATTGGTGGTGGATTTGTAGTAGCAGTAGGTTATGCAATGGTTATCAACCTTATGGCAAATAAAGAAGTATGGCCTTTCTTCTTCTTAGGATTTGCAATTGCGCCATTAAATGAACTTACACTAATTGCTACAGGAATTATAGGTGTCTGTGCAGCTATCATTTACTTAAATGTTACAAGTAATGGTGGCGGTGGTAACAATGGTGGAGGAGATGGAGGTTCATCAGCTTCAGGAGATCCACTAGGCGACATCTTAAATGACTATTAATCTAAGGAGGAATAAGAAATGGCAGAAAATAAAATAAAACTATCAAAAGCTGACCGTCGTAGCGTAATGCTTCGTTCTCAATTTTTACAAGGTTCTTGGAATTATGAACGTATGCAGAATGGTGGTTGGGCTTATTCATTAATCCCAGCATTGAAAAAATTATATCCAAATAAAGATGACGCAGCAGCAGCTTTAAAAAGACACTTGGAATTTTTTAATACTCACCCATATATTGCAGCACCGATTTTAGGAGTAACTCTTGCCTTGGAAGAAGAAAGAGCTAATGGAGCTTCAATTGATGATGCAGCTATTCAAGGGGTAAAAGTTGGAATGATGGGACCACTTGCAGGAATAGGAGATCCAGTATTCTGGTTCACAGTACGTCCAATTTTAGGAGCAATTGCAGCTTCACTTGCAACAAGCGGTTCAGTTATCGCACCATTATTCTTTTTCATTATATGGAATGTAATTCGTATTTCTTTCTTATGGTATACTCAAGAATTTGGTTACCAAAAAGGTTCAGAAATTACAAAGGATTTATCAGGTGGATTGCTTCAAACTATAACTAAAGGTGCATCTATCTTAGGTATGTTTATTATGGGTATCTTAGTTCAACGTTGGATTACAATTAAATTCCCAAGAGTTATATCACGAGTTCCACTAGCTGACGGAGCTTATATAAAATTTCCAAATGGTTCAGTAACTGGTCCTCAATTACAAAAAATTCTTGCAGATTTTGGAAATAAATTATCGCTTTCAGATACACAAATAACAACTTTGCAGGATAACCTAGATAAATTAGTGCCAGGATTAGCAGCATTATTATTGACTTTCCTATGTATGTGGCTACTTAAGAAAAAAGTCAGTCCAATCTTAATTATCTTTGGATTATTCCTAGTTGGAATTGTAGGACACGTAGTTGGAATATTCTAAGTTAAAGATTGTCAAAAATTTGATTTTATGTATAATAAAAAAGTTGGAACTAAAAATCCAACTTTTTTAAATAAAAATTAAAGAAATGAGGAATAAAGTTGGCTATTTCAATGAATACAAAAGTACTATTCACAACAAAGGCAAATTCCTTATCTGGAATGATTGGAAATAAAAATGGCGATGTGCTTGTAGGCGATAAAGCCTTTGAATTTTACAATTCTAGAAATCCTGAGGATTATATTCAGATTCCGTGGGAGGAAATTGTGAGAGTAAGGGCGCAGTTGTTCTTTAAAGATAAGTATATTCGTGGATTTTTTATTGACACTAAAAGTGCAGGATCGTATAATTTTGTTGTGAAAAATGCTGGGAAAACGCTGAAAACTATGCGGGATTTTCTGGGAAATGAAAAAATTGTGAGAAATAAACCTGTATTATCGCTGAAAAAAGTGTTTGAATGGTTTAAAAGAAAAAAATAATTTATTGCATAAAAAATTAGTTATGAGGGTGAAGGCTAAAAAAGGAGAGTAGTTATGAAAAAGATTTTTAAATTTTTATTTGTTTGTTTTGTCTTTTTAATTTCATTTAATGTCTTTTCTGAAAGTATGGTATTTGCAAAAAAAGTGCCATTTGAAGAATTGCCTGAAACTGTGGAAAGCGATATGAGAAACGGGAAAATGGAATATCTTTCAAATCAGCAATGTTTTGTGTCGACATATAGAGCTTTCTACAAAAGTTCTGGACTTGACCATGTAAATATTTATGCAACTTGCATTGATGCATATTCCAATAAAAAAATAGAATGGGATAATCCCAAAATTCCAAAAGGAACTGAAAGAAAGACTATCCATATTATGGGGAAAAGATATTTCTCAAAGAATGCTGAATGAAATGAAAAATGGGAAAAATGCTTTTTCTTATAGGGAAACTTTATTTTTATAAATCTTCAGATAGAAACTATAAAAAAAGGCGAATATTATTATTTTTGACTGATAGATTTGCCTAAAAGTTTTCGCTATTTCCAGTTTAAATTGTGGATTTTTTTTAATGGGATTTAATATTAAATTATTGGTAAAGGCAAATGTTTTTTTAACAAGGGATTTTATTCCCTTGTTATTTATTATTTGGAAAATATAAGTTATTAGGAAGTTTTTTTATACAAATCTTGAATTTATTAGAAAAATTGTTAAAATATTTTATTTTGTTGGATGTGTTCGGCAACTTAGTTTTTTTATTTCACAAGAAGTCAAGAGCATCGCTTCAGAATATTTATTTTATTAAATTCTAAAACTGTATCGTTTTTTTAAATGGATTTAACGATATTAAGAAAGGAATTTTTCAAAAAAATATTTGTAAAATTTATGGAAAAAAACTTTTTAAAAAAATGATACAATACTTTACAAAGGAAAAAAATATTTTGAAATTTTATTTTTAAGAGGTATTTGTTATGGAAAAAAATTGGAAAACGGTAATGTAAATAAAAAAAACAAAGTAGAAAAAGTAAGAATTATAAAAAGTGGATATGGAAATGAAGAATTGCTGAAGAGTTTTTATAATTATCTGAAGGAAAAAAATATTCAGGAAGTTTTTGGAGTGGAACAGGCTGATCTTATAATTTCACTTGGGGGAGATGGAACGATGCTTATTTCGGCAAAGGAGGCCATCAGGGGGAATATTCCTGTGCTTGCGATAAATATGGGATCTCTTGGGTATCTTGCCGAGATTAAGCCACAGGATGCTGTGAAAATACTGCAGGATTATGAAAATGGGAATTACAAGTTGGAAGAAAGATCATTTCTTGAAGTCAGATATGAAGATAATATTTTTTATGGATTAAATGAGCTTGTAATTACAAAAGGCGGACATGAGGCTCATCTGATACAGGTTGAAGTTTATTCAAATGATATTTTTGTAAATAAATATAGAGCTGATGGAATAATAGTTGCGACTCCTACAGGTTCTACTGCCTATTCACTTTCAGCTGGAGGTTCAATCGTCCATCCAGGACTAAATGCTTTGACAATCACGCCACTTGCTCCGCAAAGTCTGACAGCACGGCCAATAATTGTAAACGGATGTGAAGTGCTTAGTTTTAAAGCGACTTCCAGAGATGATGCAGTTCATTTGAATATTGACGGGAATCAATGGTTTCAAATTCAAAAAGGTGATTTAGTATCTGCGAGAATATCAGACAAGAAAGTTAAAATAATAAAACCTATGAATAGCGATTATTACAGTATTTTACGGCAAAAATTAAAATGGGGCGATTCTGTTTTATAGTAAAAATGATTTAAAATCGAACTTAAAAAAATTATGACTATTTTACTTAAGTTCTAAATTTATATGATTTTTTTACTAGTTTAATTTTTGAGTGAGTTCGAGTATATAATTAAAAAAATATATTATTTTGTTTTTTTATTAGACTGATTCGTAAATTATATATATTTTAAAATTATGAAAAAAACAGATATTGATGAAACAATGGGATCTTAACCTATTGTCAAAATAAAATGGTGAAAGGGAAGAAATGCTAAGGGAATTAAGATTAAATAATTTAGCGATAATAAAAAATCTGGATTTGGAATTTAATGACAAGTTTATTGCATTGACTGGAGAAACTGGAGCTGGAAAGTCAATTATCCTAAATGGAATATCGCTGTTAATTGGTGAAAGAAGTCATACAGATATGATTAGAAACGGCGCACAAGGCCTTTTTGCAGAAGGGGTTTTTGAGCTGAATGAAAATCAGAAGAAAAGACTGGATGAGCTTGGATTTGAAATCGAAGATGATGAGCTGATTATAACACGGTATTTTGACAGGAATGCAAAATCTAAGATTACAGTAAATGGCTCACGGATGACTTTATCGAGATTAAAGGAACTTATGGTGAATATTATTGATTTAGTTGGGCAGCATGAGCATCAATTTCTTTTGAACAGTGATTATCATTTACATCTTTTGGATAGATTCTTAGATGATGAAGGGAAAATGCTTTCTAAAAAGATACGTGAAAGTGTAAATAAAATAAAAAAATTAAATTTGCAAATAGGAAATATTGAAGAGGAAAAATCAAAAATTGCAGAAAAAAAGGATATTCTGGAATTTCAGCTTAATGAAATCAATAGTCTTGAATTGAAGGAAAATGAAGATAATGAGCTGGAAGAGGAATACAAGATATTATTTAATGCTGGAAAAATCAGTGAAAAGCTGGAGGAAACATCTCAATTTCTGAAGGAAGGGGAATTTTCAATCTTAACGGCACTTGGAAGGGCTAAGAGAAATTTGGAGCAGCTTTCAGATTTGTCAGAATCGTATAGCGAGCTTTATGATAAAATTGAGTCTGTTTTGTATGAAGTTGAGGAAATATCGTATTCTGTGGATAATTTTGTTGGAGATGTTGAAATTGATGATAAAAAGCTGGAAAAAATTGTTGAAAGAATTGACAATATAAATAAGCTGAAATTAAAATATGGCTCAACAATTACTGAAATACTTGAATATAGGGACAAGATTGAAAAGGATCTGTCATTGGTTAATTTTGAAAGTGAAGAGCTGGAAAACTTGAAAAAAGAAAAAAGTGAGTTTGTAGGTCAATATTTTCAAGACAGTGAAAGGCTTAGTGAAATTCGTGAAAAAATTGCAGAAAATTTACAGAATACAGTTGATGTTCAGCTGGATGACCTGAATATGGAAAATGCAAAATTTAAAGTGGAAATTACAAAAACTCAGGAAATAACAATATACGGGATGGATAATGCAGAATTTATGATTGCAGCAAATGTGGGGGAAACATTTAAGCCACTTGCTAAAATAGCTTCAGGAGGAGAAATTTCACGTATAATGCTGGCTTTAAAAACTGTATTTTCAGCAGTTGATAATATTTCTGTGCTTATTTTTGATGAAATTGATACTGGAATTTCAGGGTGAAACTGTGAGAAGAGTGGCAGAAAAATTAAGAGAACTTTCAAAAAATACTCAAATTATATGTGTAACACATTCTCCGCAAATTGCAGGAAAGGCACAGCAGCAGTTTTTCATTAAGAAGGAAATAGAAAATAACTTTACAGAAACGAAAGTTCACGAATTGAACACTGAAGAAAGAATAAGGGAAATTGCAAGAATCATTTCAGGAGACAATATTACAGAGGCATCTATTAATCACGCCAAGGAGATAATGGGACTATGGGACAAGAAAGTATTGGTATAGATAATCTGAAGGTAAAAAATAAGGAAAAGCGGAAAAAGAAAGTAAAAGAAGACATATCTCTTGAAAATAAAATGCAAATTAGAAAATTTCTTGATTTTTTAGAATATGAAAAGGGAAGTTCTCGAAGCACGGCTAATGGATATAATCGTGATCTGGTACAGTTTTTCCTGTTTTCTGAGAAAAATTATAATGAAATTGAAGAGCAGGATGTTTTTGGCTATATTGAATATATAAGTGGAAAACTGAAAAAAAATTCAGTGTTAAGCAAGGTTTCAGCAATAAAGGCTTTTTATAAGTTCTGTTATTTGAATAAGGCAGTTGAAAAAGATCCGGCAGGGATGGTTAGACCTTTAAAGCGGGAGTATAGATCGCCTGAAATATTGACATTGGAAGAAATAAAGAAAATTGTTGATAGTTGTCCGAATATGCCTGAGGGAATGCAAAATAGGCTTATTATTAAATTTTTGATTGCTACAGGTGCTAGAATATCGGAAATTTTAAATTTGGAAATAAAAGATCTGGAAAATAAGAATTATGAATTTATTAAAGTGCTTGGGAAAGATTCAAAATACCGAATAGTGCCGATTTATGACAGCCTTGAAAATGAAATAAAAAAACTATTTGGATGTTTATAGACCAAAATTAAAAAAATGCAATGATAGTTTTAAGATTTTTTTCCAAATGCACGAAGGGAAAAAAATTCTGGAAGGATTTAAAAAAATATTGCAAAGAATGCTGGAATTGAAAAAAAATGTTTATCCGCATATTTTTTTAGATATTCGCTTGCTGAGATTTTTGCTTGGAGATAATGCTGATACACGGATAGTTCAGGAGATATTTGGCTATGCAAGCATTACGACAATGGAAACTTGTACACATGTTGAAAAAAATCCAAATTAAAAAAAGATATATAATAATATAAAACTGGGAGATGACTAGAGAAATGAAGGAAAAAAAAGTGAATTAAGAAAAGCAGAAGGATGAAAAATTGAAAATACTTATGGCTACGGTTATAGCATATTTTGTATTTTTTTCATATTGACAGAAATAGGAATAATAACAGAATATCTGGGAATCATTATGCTGATTCTGCTATATATGTATGCTAACTACAATCTGATAAATATGTTTTTTTACAAGTAAGAGAACAACTTTTAAAGTATATGCCTTTTCTTTTTTTCTGGAAGTTATCTATTTATTCACAGGAAATATTTCGTTGCTAGGTGCGATTGCATATATTGTATTATTTTTCGCTTTTGATTTTTTTCAATAAGAAAAAGATGAAGGAAGGGAAGAGATTCCTAAAATAATAAGATTTGTGAATATTTTTTTAATATTTAAAGTTGTTTTTTTGTGCTGTCAATGCTGCTTTTTTTAAAAAGTTACTGCTGAAAGGATGCTTAAAATAAAGATTATTAAAAAAATAAATAAAAGTTTAAAAAAACAGTTGAGAAATGTATAAAAAAAGTAGTATAATGAAAAAAATATTGTAAATTAATGTTTTAGATGAATTGGAGAAATAAAAAAATGAAAACTAATAGTGTTAATAGAAATAATGGAACAGATGTTATGAAAAGTGTAGAAGATGTTACAGATAGAGCAGTTAATGCGCAAGTTGAAAAAAGTTTATTTCTTGGAGAATATAAGGAAAGAATTATAAAGGCTCTTACTTTTGAGGAAATAAAGGAAAAGGGGATTTATTATGAAATAGAAGAGGCTTTGGAAAACAAAGATGTGGCAAAAATGGTTATTTCACGTCATGCTGAGTTTGAAGATATAAAAAAATATATTGAAATAGCTAAAAAGAAAAAAATACCATATAAAATGATAGATAGTCTAGTTTGTTCTGGAGATATTGCACTTGTCGTCGTGGCAAAGGATGCTATTGAGCATGAAGCTGGAGATGAAATTGTTGTAACTTCAAAACTGGAAATGTGTCATTTGAAACATTTGCCAGATATATATTATGAAGCTATGGAAAGTCCAATTTGTGATTTTCATTTAAATATAATAAAAGAAGAAATGCCTGAATATGCAAAAAATTATAAGGAATTGACTTTTATGGACAAATTATTTGGTTCAAAATGTCCGATATGTCAAAAATTAGGAGGAAAAAAACGTGGTTGATGGATTTAGAATAAAAGGAAAAACTCCATTAAATGGGGTAATTAAAGTAAGTGGCGCTAAAAATGCCGCACTTCCAATAATTATAGCGACGCTTGTTGCAAAGGGAGAATATATTTTAAGAAATGTGCCGAATTTGAGGGATATTAGAGTAACAATGAGACTGCTTGAAGATTTGGGAATGGAAACAGAAAAGTTAGATGAGAATACTTATAAAATAATAAATAACGGATTTAAAAGAACTGAAGCAAGTTATGAAATTGTAAAACAAATGAGAGCTTCATTTCTTGTAATGGGACCTATGATTGCAAATTTAGATGAAGCGGTTGTGTCGCTTCCTGGAGGGTGTGCGATTGGTTCAAGACCTGTAGATTTGCACTTAAAGGGATTTGAGCTGTTAGGAGCGGATATTACAAGAGTTCATGGATATGTACATGCAAAAGCGGATAAATTGAGAGGTGCTGAAATTCCTTTAGGATTTCCAAGCGTAGGAGCTACTCAAAATATAATGATGGCGGCAGTGAAAACACCTGGAAAAACTGTTATTTCAAATGCGGCAAGAGAGCCTGAAATTGTTGATTTAGGAAACTTTTTGAATAAAATGGGAGCAAAAATTACAGGACTTGGAACTCCAAATATTGAAATCGAAGGAGTTGAAGAACTTCATGCTGTGGAGTATTCGATTATGCCAGATAGAATTGAAGCTGGAACTTATGTAATTGCTTCATTAGTTACAGAAGGAGATTTGAAAATACAAAATGCAAGACTTGAAGATCTTGGAGTATTTAAATCTGAACTGGAAGCGATGGGAGTAAAATTTAAGCAAGATGGAGAACTTTTGAGCGTAATAGGAAAAGCAAGAGATCTAAAACCGTCAAAAATAAAGACATTACTACATCCAGGCTTTTCCAACAGATATGCAGCCTCAAATGATGTTATTACAAGTGCTTGTAAATGGCGGAAGCTCAATGGAGGAAACTGTATTTGAAAACAGATTTATGCACGTGCCTGAATTTAACAGAATGGGAGCAGATATTACAATAAGACATGGAGTAGCCTTTATAAATGGAGGATTGCCTTTAACAGGCGCAGAAGTAATGTCATCAGATTTAAGAGCTGGAGCGGCATTGGTGCTTGCAGGACTTGCAGCGGATGGCGTGACTGTTGTAAATAGAGTTTACCATATTGACAGAGGATATGATAAATTGGAATTAAAATTAAATACTGTCGGGGCTCAAATCGAAAGAATTAAATTGGATATTTAGTGAGTCTGTGAGTATTTTTTTAAAAAAATTAAAAAGCTTTTTTGAACTGTATCTAAAATCTTGAAAATAAACAAGATGGGAAGTGCAGTTCTTTTTGAATAAACTGATAAAAAAATAAAATTAAATAATAAGAAAAAAATATTGAATTTTTTTAAAATAAAAAGGTATAATTTTTATTATCAGAGAGTAACAAAAGGAGATGGCAAACATGGAAAGAATAATAGATGTTGCTCAATATTTTTTTAGTGAATATAAAAAGAGTAGCAGGAGAGATTATTGATGAAATGAAATTACAGAAATTATTATATTTTTTTCTCAAAGAGAAACATTTGCTATTTTGAATAAACCTCTTTTTGCTGAAGTATTTGAAGGATGGAAGTATGGACCTGTTTCTAGGGAAGTTAGAACTGTTTTTACTGAAGATGGAATGAATGCAGATATAGAAGAAATAAAAAGTGAAAGTAAGTACATAATAAATAATATAATTCATGAGTATGGAGCTTTGGCTTCGTGGAAATTAAGTGCATTGACACATAGAGAAATTTCTTGGCTTAATTCACGTAAAGGATTGAAAAAAGAAGAGAATGGAAGAGTAAAAATTAAAAATGAAGATATCCAAGAAGATGCAAAAAAAGTAAGACCTTACGATTATGCATGGGATATGTACTATGATGAATTTGAAGACTATGAAGCGGTGGTTTAATGGTAGGCAAAATTGTTAGATGTTTGACTCAGTATTACGATGCAAGATTACAAAGAATTTCTATTAAATCAAGACCAGCATTAGTATTAAAAAGTCCTGAAAATGATGATTATGTAGTTTTGCCTATTTCAACAATTCCGAATAGAATAAACGTGAATCCAACATACGATATTGAAATAGATCCTGCAAAGTTTTCTAAAATAAATCTGACAAGAATATCTTATATTAGAACTCACAGAATGGTTTCAATACCGATACAACAAATAGATTCAAGCATTATAATAGGTGATTTAAAATCAGATTATGAAGAATTATTTTTAAGAATAGTAGAAAAAGTAGAGCAATTTCATAATGAAATAATGGAAGGATTGCTGGAGTAGAAAAATATAATAAAAAAATCATGGTTGAGAGATTAACTGTGATTTTTTTGTTATAAAAAAATTTTTCAATTGCATTGTCTTTTTAAAGTCATTTATGGTAAAATAAATATATGATAAATATAGCAAAAATTACTTTTAAAAATGAGCTCAAATAAATAAAAATTTGAGAAGTTGAAGGCTCTTGAATTTATGAGAGCTTTTTTCTTATTTTTTATATTTACTAGAAAAAGATAAAGGAAATTGATAAGATGGGAAAATTAATAATTGTAGAGGGAACAGATGGAAGCGGGAAGCAGACGCAGACAGAATTGCTGTGTAAAAAATTGAAGGAAATAAAAGGAGAAGGGAAAGTAAAAAAAATATCTTTCCCAAATTATGAAAGCAAGGCTTCAGAGCCTGTAAAAATGTATCTTGCAGGTGAATTTGGGGAAACTGTGGAAAGCGTTAATGCCTATGCGGCTTCGGTGCTTTATTCGGTTGACAGGTTTGCTTCGTTTAAGACTGAATGGGAAAAGTTTTATGAGGATGGAGGGATTGTGATTAGTGACAGATATACAATTTCAAATATGATTCATCAAGTTCCAAAAATTCAGGATAAAGCAGAAAGAGAAAAATATTTAGATTGGCTTACAGATTTAGAGTGGGGCAAAATTGGGATACCGAAGCCAGATGTTGTATTTTTTTTGGATATTCCTTTTGAAATTAGCCAGAAGCTTATGGAAGATAGGGAAAATAAGATAACTGGGAAGAAGGAAAAAGATATTCATGAGAGGGATAAAAATTATTTGAAAAATGCTTATGAGGTGGCGAAGGGGCTTTCAGTAAAATATGGATGGAATGTAATTTCTTGTGTAAATGAGAATGAATTGAGGGGAATAGAAGATATAAATAATGAGATGCTGGAAATAATATTGAAGAGTATATAATTTTTTGAAAATTGGAATTTAATAAAATAAATATTTTTTAAATAACAAAAACATATAAAAAGCAATTAAATTATGGTATAATAATACTGAAGCAAAAAAATGTTAAAAATAAGGAGAGGGTATGATGGCTAGAAAAAAAGCAGAAGAAAAAGATGATAAAAAATTAAGTGAAAGAGAGAAAATGCTTAATTTGGCACTGAAGCAAATCGAGAAAGATTATGGTGAAGGTGCTATAATGAAACTTGGTGAAAATCAAAAAATGAATATTAGGGCTATTTCTACAGGAAGCTTGAATTTGGATATAGCACTTGGGGTTGGTGGAGTCCCAAGAGGGAGAATTATTGAGATTTATGGAGCAGAGTCTTCGGGGAAAACTACTCTTGCGCTTCATATTATTGCAGAAGCTCAAAAGGCTGGAGGAACTGTGGCATTTATTGATGCGGAACATGCTCTTGATCCAGTTTATGCAAAGGCTCTTGGAGTAAATATTGATGAACTTTTAATTTCACAGCCTGATACTGGGGAGCAGGCACTTGAAATTTCAGATATGCTTGTCAGAAGTGGTGCAATGGATGTAATTGTTGTGGATTCGGTTGCAGCGCTTGTTCCGAAAGCTGAAATTGAAGGGGAAATGGGAGATCAGCAAATGGGACTTCAGGCAAGACTTATGTCAAAAGCGCTTAGAAAGTTGACAGGAAGCATTGCAAAATCTGATACGGTTATGATTTTTATTAACCAAATAAGAGAAAAAATTGGAGGATTTTCATTTACTCCAGGTCCACAGACAACAACTTCAGGAGGACGTGCATTAAAATTCTTCTCAACAGTTAGAATGGAAGTGAAAAGAGTGGGTTCTGTGAAGCAAGGAGACGATGTTATTGGAAATGAAGTTTTGGTAAAAGTTACTAAAAATAAAGTCGCTCCGCCATTTAAAGAAGCTAGATTTAATGTTATGTATGGACAGGGAATTTCTAGAATTGGAGAAGTGCTGGATGCAGCGATAAATTTAGGAATCGCTTCAAAGGCTGGAGCTTGGTTCAGTTATGGAGAAGAGAGATTAGGGCAAGGTCGTGTAAATGTGGAAAATATGCTAAAGGAAAATAAGGAGCTTTACGAAAGACTGGAAAGAGATGTGCTGGAAGCCATTCGTCCTAAAAACAAAGAGAATGAACAGGAAAACCCTGAAAATATAGAAAATGACCAAATTCAAAATGATGGAAATGGCGAAATGGAAGGCAATGAAAATTAATAGAATTTATCGGAATAAAATATATCTTGATACTGGGGAAATTATGGATGTAAGCCCGCTTATAAGGCAAAGATATGATTTGAAGGTAAATGATGATATTGAGAGGTTTTATGATGAGGTTTCTTATGAAGCCTCTCTTGAAAAGGGGATTTTTCTAATTTCATTAAAGGACAGGACAAAAAAGGAAGTGCGGCTAAAATTAGAGGAAAAATATAGAAATAAGGCAGCTATTTTACTGGGCAATAGAAAAACTGGAGGAGTTTGGGTATTTAAATGACTTGGATTATGCAATGTCGTATATTGAAAGTAGAACGTATGGGAAAAACCGTATTTCCTATAATCTTTTTCAAAAGGGAATCAATAAAGATGTGGTTGAAAAGGCATATTTGACTTTGGATGAGGAAAAGGAAGAAAATGTTGAAGATGTAAAATTAGAAAAAAATTGATTGAAAAAAAGGTTAAAAAAGTTAATGTAAATAATGAGCGGGATGAAAAAAAAATAAAGGAAGAGCAGAAACTTATACAGTATTTGGCAAGACAGGGATTTTCTCTTGACAAGATTTTTAAGAAATTGAAGGAATATAAGGGAAATTATGAATAATGAATTGCAGTTATACAAAAAAATAATAGTAAAGGAGGAAAATTATATGAGAACCATATTTTATCATCTTGTACTTGTGGGTACTTTTTATTTATGGAAGTATTTTTTTCATATTTGGTATCTAATATTTAATAGGGGTGAAAAAAGATACAGATATGTGTGCAGGGTAGCAAAAAATTGGGGGAAGAATTTAATATGGGGTTCTGGAAGTAAAGTAAATGTTATTTATAAAAATGGAAGTGAAGAGGAAGTAAGGAAAATACGAGAAAATAATGAAGCTGTCATATTAATTTCAAATCATCAGAGTAATGTTGACATTCCAGCATTGCTTGGGTATTTGCCGCTTGACTTTTCGTTTATTGCTAAGAAGGAAATGAAAAAATGGCCTGCTATTGGGCGATGGATGCGTTCGTTTGACTGTATTTTTCTGGACAGGAAGAATGCTAGGCAAGGGATGAAGGATATGAAGGATGCGATAAGCAAAATAAAAAAAGGACATTCCTATGTGATTTTCCCTGAAGGAAGCAGAAGCAAGGATGGAACAATTGGAGAATTTAAAAAGGGAAGTTTTAAGCTTGCAACTGATACAAATGCTAGGATTTTGCCGATTGCAATAGTGGGGACTTATGAGGTGCAAAGCCGTAAAAGTTTGAAAATAACACCAAATAAAAATATAAAAATTATTGTAGATAAACCAGTTGACTTGAAAAATATGTCAAGGGAAGAAAAAAAAGATGTGCATAATGTTGTAAATAAAATTATAAAGGATAATTATGCAGAAGAAAAAAATCTTTAAGAAAAAAAAAGTGTAATTGAAGTTTAAAGGAAGGAAGGTGAAATTATGAAGGTGTTTTTGGCAACTAAAAATAAAGGGAAAATAAAAGATTTTGAAAAATTGACTGAGGGAATGGATTTGGAAGTTGTGACTATTCTGGATGGGATGGATATTCCTGATGTTGTGGAAGATGGAGATACTTTTGAGGAAAATTCTAGGAAGAAGGCTAAGGAAATAGCTGATTATACTGGAATTGTGACAATTTCTGATGATTCGGGACTTTGTGTGGATTGTCTGGATGGAGGGCCTGGAGTGTATTCGGCACGGTTTGCTGGGGAAAATGCGAGCGATAGAGAGAGAAATGAAAAAGTTGCTTGAAGTGATGAAGGATGTAAAGAAAGAGGATAGGCAAGCGCATTTTGTATCTGTTGTGAGTATTGCTTTTTCCAAACGGAGAAATTCATTCGTTTCGTGTCGAAGTAAATGGAGAAATTTTTGTTTGAGCTGAGAGGAAGCAATGGATTTGGGATATAATCCGTTATTTTATTCGTATGAGCTGAAAAAATCATTTGGAGAAGCTGATGATGAGGAAAGAAAAAAGGTTAGTCATAGGGCTAGGGCATTTAGAAAACTGATTGATTCAGGACTTCTTAAAGAAAAATAGTATTTTTCAAGAGTATTACATAAAAAATTTTATTTGATTTTTAAATTATTTAGAAAAAAGCTGGAAAGGAGCTTGTTATGGAACTTACTGATGAAAAAATTGAACTGAATGGACTGATTCACAAGGGAGTGGGTAAAATTCTGATATTAATGGCGATATTGTCAGTTGTGTATGGAGCAGTATTTTCGATTATAGAGAAAACTTATCATATGCAGGTTGTTGCGGCATTTTTGCCAGTTGCTGCCATTGTTGTCTGGATTTTGTTTATTTTTTTGCGAATCGACAGGCTAAAACTGGAAAAGGGAGAACTTTCGCTAAACAAGGAGAATTTAGATAAAAAAAATGTTTCGGGGTATATGGATAAATATGTGGGAACACCAAGAATACATTTTACAGTAGATGGACAGGAAATTTTATTTGAACCTTATGTAAACCGATATAGCAGAAGCGATACATCTAATAAAATCACAGCAATAGGATTTTTCCTAAAGGATAAAGGAATTCCTGAAATAAAATATCAAAAACTTTATCGTAAAATCTTGCTTTTAAGATTAGTTATAGTTTTAGGAATCGTTGCTCCAGTAATCTTTACAGTTTAAAGGGAATAGAAATATAATGTTGGTAAATCTGGAAATAAATAAATCAAATTTGGAAAAAAATCTGAAAATAGTCCGTTCCATTAATAAAAATCTTATTTGTGTAATCAAAGATAATGCCTACGGGCTAGGAATTGAGAACATCCTGCCAATACTTCTGGAGAATAAATGTGATTATTTTGCAGTGGCATATATTGAAGAGGCGGTAAAAAAATCCAGAAACTGCTGGAAAATTTAAAATTAAAGAATCAGAATGGCAAAAATAAAAAGTTATGTCTCTTAATTATGTAAAGCCTGAAAATGTAGGAGATGCAATAAGAAATAACATTGAATTAACGGTTTTTAACTTTTCACAGTTGATTGATTATTTAAAAAAATCTTAGATGATTTTTTTGAAAATATGACATTGAAAAATCCATATAAAAAGTAAACAGTGGAATGAATCGGCTTGGATTTGATGAAAAATGAGATTTTGGAATTGGTTAAAATAGTAAAAAAATATAATTTGAATAATAAATCAAAAAAATAGATTAGAGATAATCTCAATTTTTTTCGCATATTTCCGATGCAGAAAATCAGGCTGAAACAGAAAAAGCAAGTTGAAAAAAATATGAAAAAATCCTGAAAATATTTTCTCAAAATAATGTAAGGTACAAATACAGCCATCTTCAAGCAAGCCCGCTTCTTTTCAAATATGGCAAAAAATACAACTATGACTTTGCAAGAATTGGAATGGCACTTTACGGAATGGAGCCTTTGTCAACTGATGTGGGCCTTTTGGATGTAATAACAGTAAAGTCAAAAATCATAAATATTAGAAATGTCAAGAAAAATGACAAGGTTTCCTATGGAAGTAAAGGAATTGTGAAGCATGATTCTAAAATAGGAATTGTCGCAATAGGCTATGCTCACGGACTTCAAAAGCAGATTGAAAATTCAAATAAAGCATATATTTTAGTAAATGGGTCAAAAAGCCAAGATTATTGGGGAAATTTGCATGGATATGATTTTTGTTGACTTGACTAATATAGAAAATGTAAAAATGAATGATGAAGTTGTGATTATTGGAAGCCAAGAAAATGCTGAGAATGGAATTGTTGAGAAAATAACGTTGAGGCAGGTAGCAAGATGGGCGGGGACAATACAGGATGATGTTTTAACAAAATTTGGAGGAATAAAAAAAACAGTAGGCTGATTTGGAATTAAATCTTTTTACTGTTTTTTTATTTTTTTAAAAAGTTTTTTTGATCTGCTTTTTTTCTTGTAAAGAAGAAAAAAACAAAACTGACAGGATTAAAAAAATGCTAATATATTGAGATGTTGAAAAACCTGAAAATAATCCCTCTATAACTATCATATCTAAAAAATTCTAAAATAAATCTTATTATTCCATAAAGCACAATATACAGTTCAAAAGCATGCTTTCCTTTAAATTTATTGATATAAATTAGTAAAAATACTGCTATTAGAAGAAGAGCTGCGGCTTCTGAAAGCTGTGTTGGGAATAACTGGATATTATTTGGGGCAAATAAGGAATGTGTATATGTTACTGAAAAATGACTTTTAAAAAGGTTCTCCATAGCAGCAGCCGACTAGATAACATCCTATTCGTCCGAAAAAGTGCAAAGTTGGAATTACTGGAGTACAATAACGTAAATATGTTTTTATATTTATTTTAAACATTTTTTTTGAAATAAAAATACCTATTATTGCTCCAATTAAGCCGCCATAGAAACACAAATCCTCCTGCCATAATTTCATTTAAATATTTTAATTCAGTCAGTCTTTTTAAAATTGATATATTTCCAGGAAACACTAAAAAAATAACAATTTTGAACCTATAATTGCAAAAAGTCCGCTAGTTGCCGCTATTAGTGTAAAGTCATCCATACTTAAATTATATTTTTTTAACTTGAAAAATAAGCAACCCAAAAGGCAGCAAATAAACCCAAAACTATCATAAGTCCATAATATGGAATTAAAAAAAATTTCCAATGGAAATTCCTAAATTAACATGTTCGTGTATCATCTTTATCCTTTCAGAGATTAGTTTTTTTATAAAAAAATGGAGAAAGCCTCCATTTTTTTAAATGATTATTGAACTGCACTACCAGCGGCAGCCAATCCTCCTAATACTAAAGCACAGGCAATCCAAATAATAAGTCCTAATACAAGAGCTATTATCGAACAAACTAATCCTCCAGTTGCCATACTTTTTTTGAGTTTCATCTTTTCTACCTAAAAATACCTAGTATTATACCAACTATGGCTGGGATAATTCCAGTTATTCCACCCTACGAAAAATAGAAAGGATTAATGAAATAATTCCTATAACTAATGATGCGATTCCCATAATTTTTCTCCTACATCTTTTTTTATCATTTATTAATATTATCTCAAAAAAACTAAAAAAAGTAAAATATAAAATATATATTAATATTTCATATAAATATATATATTACTAATGATTAAAACTAGGAAAAAGCCTTATTATTTTTAGAAAATAGGATATTGTTATTATAATGTTAAAGATTGTAATACTTTAAAATTGTCAAACGAAAATTTTCTATTTTTTGAATGAAATAAATGTGATATAATAAAAATATAAAGAGGAAAATATCGGAAAGAAAAGAGGATTGATAAGAATGTATGAAACATTAAAAGATAGATTTTTGAGATATGTGAAAATTTGAGACTAGATCGGATGAGAAAAGTGAGACTATTCCATCGACACCGACACAACTTGAGTTTGCGAAAGATTCTTGCGAAGGAATTGGAAGAGATTGGGATGGAAAATGTGTATGTGAATGATGCTTGTTTTGTGAATGCGACATTGCCTGGGAAATGTTGATAAAGATGTGCCTGTGATTGGATTTATTGCACATATGGATACTGCAGATTTTAATGCGACTAATGTTAATCCGAAAATTGTGGAAAATTATGATGGGGAAGATATTGTGTTGAATGAGGCAAAAGATATTGTGTTGTCAGTTGAGGAGTTTCCTAATTTGAAAAATTACGTGGGGAAAACGATGATTACTACTGATGGGACTACGCTTTTGGGGGCTGACGATAAAGCTGGAATTGTGGAAATTGTTGAAGCGATGAAGTATTTGATTGAGCATCCAGAAATTAAGCATGGGACTGTAAAAGTGGCATTTGGGCCTGATGAGGAAATTGGTCGTGGTGCAGATAATTTTAATGTGGAAGAATTTGGTGCTGATTTTGCGTATACGATGGATGGAGGACCTGTTGGAGAGCTTGAATACGAGAGCTTTAATGCAGCAGGAGCGGTTTTCAAGATAAAAGGTAAGAGCGTACATACTGGAACTGCGAAGGGAAAATTAATAAATGCAAGTTTGATTGCGGCAGAGATTGTGAATAGTTTTCCAGCTGATGAAGTGCCTGAAAAAACAGAAGGATATGAAGGTTTCTATTTCCTTGATAAAATTAATTCGAATTGTGAAGAAGCAGAATTGTCGTATATTTTGAGAGATCATGATAGAGAAAAATTTGAAGCAAAGAAAAAATTTGCAGCAAATGTTGCGAAAAAAATTAATGAAAAATATGGAAAAGAATTGGTAAGTGTTGAGATAAAAGACCAATATTACAACATGGGTGAAATAATTAAAGACCATATGAATGTAGTGGAAATTGCTAAAAAAGCAATGGAAAATTTGGGAATAAAACCAGTAATTGAGCCAATTCGTGGTGGAACAGACGGTTCTAAAATTTCATTTATGGGACTTCCTACGCCAAATATTTTTGCAGGTGGAGAAAATTTTCATGGAAAATATGAATTTGTTGCACTTGAAAGTATGATTTTGGCAACTGATGTGATTGTGGAAATTGTGAAGTTGAATGGAGAAGGGAAATAATGAATGAGGAAAGCACTAGCAAAAACGTATATATATGAATTAATTTTTTTGTGTATTTATTTAATAGTTATGAATAAACTTTTGGAAATTTTTGAAGAAAAATTTATTTTAGGAGTTTTTATAATTTTAATAATAAATATGTGGTGTTTTTTTATTTGATAATTTATTTGATAATTTTATTGAGATCGCAATATTATGTGTATAAATTGAATCTTTCAAAAAGTATTGTGATGGAGAAAAATTATATAAGATGAAAAAAATTAATATTATGAAAAGATATTCACAGAATTAATTTGTCAGCTTATTACAGGTTATTAAATAAAGAGGAAGAAGCATTGAGATATTTGAATGAAGTGAGAATAAGCAGGTTTACATTGCCAATAGTGAGATATTGTTATTATATGAATTTAGCAGAATATAAATATTACAATGGAAAAAAAGAAGAAGCTAGAAAAAAATATTTGATGAGAATATTAAGAAAGAATCTAATAAAAACTTATTAGAAATTTTTTTAGATTATGAAGATAATCCTGAACAAAAGGTTGTTGAACTTGAAAAAATATTACCAAAACAGAAAAATAGATTGTATAAACTGCAAGTGGAGAATGCTTTAGCAATAACATACGAAGAAATTGGAGATTTTGAAAAAGCAATGGAATTTTATAAGCAAGTGGCTGAAAAGGAAAGTGAAATTTATTTTATTAAAGTTGCGAAAGAAAAGGTTTTGGAGTTAAGTTTAAAGAATAAAGAAATTTAGCAGGAAAGGATATGAGATGAAATGTTTGATTTAGCAGGTGAAGTTGCTCTTGTTACAGGAGGAGCAAAAGGAATTGGAAAAGGAATTGCGAAAGCATTGAAACAGGCTAGGGCAAAGGTTATTATTGGGGATATTGATAAAAAAAATGGGAAGATGACAGCAAATGAGCTGGATGGGGATTTTTGTTATCTTGATGTTACAGATAAAGATCAAGTGCAGTATGTTGTTCAAAGCATTTGTGAAAAATATGGAAAATTGAGTATTCTTTGCTCAAATGCCGGGATTTTTCCGCAAGTGGCTATTGAAGATATGACAGAGGAAGACTGGGACAAGGTTCAGAATGTAAATGCGAAAGGAACTTTTTTGGTGGCACAGGCAGCATTGAAATATATGAAAAAGCAAAGTTACGGAAGAGTGATACTTACTTCTTCAATCACAGGCGCTATTACAGGATATTCAGGATGGGCGCACTATGGAGCAAGTAAATCAGCTCAGCTGGGATTTATGAGAACTGCTGCTTTGGAATATGCAAAATATGGAATTACAGTTAATGCAATTCAGCCTGGAAATGTCTTGACAGATGGACTGATGCAGGCTGGAGAGAAATATATCAAGAAAATGAAAGAGATGATACCGCTTTATACTTTAGGAAAGCCTGAAGATATTGGATATACAGCTGTTTTTCTGGCAAGCCGTGAAGCTGGATTTATTACAGGGCAGACAATAGTTGTAGATGGCGGACAAGTTTTGCCTGAAATGCCAAATTTATAACGGGATATTATTTAAATGAATTTGAGTATATTTAAAATGAGAAATTAATTACAAAAAAATCTTTCTAGAAAAAGTATTGAAATTATAGTATATTTTGTGATAAAAATAATATAATTAAAAAAATTGATGTGAAGTAGTTTAATTAGGGAAATTTTGGAAGATAGGAAAAAAATAAACAAAAATTTAAAAAAATAATAGAATTAGGAGGAATTTTAAAATGAGTCAAAAAGATAAAGTTGTAATTTCTGAAGGATTGACTTTTGATGATGTGTTGCTAATTCCGCAAGCATCTAGTGTTGTGCCGCATGAAGTGTCGCTAAAAACTAATTTAACTAAGAATCTGGTGTTAAATATTCCGATTTTGAGTGCTGCGATGGATACGGTTACAGAATCAAAACTTGCGATTGCGCTTGCAAGAGAAGGTGGAATTGGGTTTATTCATAAGAATATGACTATTGAAAGACAGGCTGATGAAGTATCTAAGGTAAAAAGATATGAAAGCGGAATGATTACAAATCCGATTACATTGAAGGAAGACGCTATTTTAAAGGATGCTCATGATCTGATGAAAAATTATAAGGTTTCTGGATTGCCTGTGGTTGATGATGAAGGTAATTTAAAGGGAATTATTACGAATCGTGACTTGAAATATAGAGAAGATTTGTCATTGAAAGTTGTGGATATTATGACAAAGGATAATTTGGTAACTGCGCCTGTTGGAACGACTCTTGAAGGGGCAAAATCTATTCTTTTGGAAAATAGAATTGAAAAATTGCCGATTGTGGAAGGCACTAAATTAAAAGGTCTGATTACAATTAAAGATATTGACAATGTTATTAATTACCCTAATGCTGCTAAGGATAAGGAAGGAAGACTTAGAGTTGGAGCAGGAGTTGGAATTGGAACTGATACTTTGAGAAGAGTAACTGCGCTGGTTGAAGCTGGAGTTGACATTATTGCAATTGATTCAGCTCATGGACATTCAATTGGAGTTATTAATAAAATAAAGGAAATCAGGGCAGCTTTTCCTGATTTGGACATTATTGGTGGAAATATTGTAACTCCAGAAGCTGCGCTTGACTTGATTGAAGCTGGGGTAAATGCAGTAAAAGTCGGAGTTGGGCCTGGATCTATCTGTACAACAAGAGTTATATCAGGAGTTGGAGTACCACAAATAACAGCTGTTATGAATATTGCAGAAGTTTGTAAGGATAAAGGAATTGGAGTTATTGCTGACGGTGGAATTAAATTGTCTGGAGATGTTGTAAAAGCGATTGCGGCTGGAGCAGACTGTGTAATGCTTGGAGGAATGCTTGCAGGAACTGATGAGGCGCCTGGAGAAGAAATTCTTTATAACGGTAGAAAATTTAAAACTTATGCTGGAATGGGATCACTTGCGGCAATGAAGAGAGGAAGCAGTGACAGATATTTTCAGCTTGAAGCGGCAACTGAAAAATTAGTTCCAGAAGGAATCGAATCAATGGTTCCACATAAAGGTGCATTAAAGGACACAGTTTATCAAATTTGCGGTGGACTTCGTTCTGGAATGGGATATTGCGGAACACCTACAATTAAAGAATTGAAAGAAAATGGAAAATTTGTAAAAATAACAGGAGCCGGACTTAAGGAAAGCCACCCGCACGATGTTATAATTACGAAGGAAGCACCTAATTATAATAATTCAAATAATTAATAATTTAAAATATAGCAAGAAGTTTTTTTCAGGAACAGCTTGCTTTTAGAATATTATACAGCAAGGGGCTTTGACCCCTTGTTAAAAAATAATGGAAAATATGTTGAAAAGCAAAGGAAAAATAAGAAGATGAAAAAAGTAAAGAAATTAGCACTTTTATCTATATTGGTGTTGGGAATAAGTAGTTTATCTTATTCTTATGAGGATTACTATCAAAAGGTTTATACTGTGAAAGTTTCCAAAGAGGACTTGTTTAAAGCTGTAAATGCCACTAAAAATCAGCAGAAAAAATTGTCAAAAATCTTTGATGAATATCAGAAAAAAGCTGAGGGAGTGGAAAAAAATCTGGTGCAGTTTGATGTGAAAAAGGATAAAATTGGGAAAATCGAAGAGGATAGATATAGAGCGATTGCGAGAGTTTTGTCTAATGAGCAGCTGGAAGCCTACAATTCTTATATAAATTCCCAAAAGGAAATGTTTAATGAGAAAAATGACAAGGTTAAAAATCTTGTTGACAGCCTTGATTTGACAAATGTTCAAAAATCACGTATTTTAAAATATGAAAGAGATTTTAAACGGGAAGTTGGCAAATTAAGGGATCAAAGATTGACAGAGAATGAATTTGTGGCGAAATATAATGAATTGAGACAGCAAAGAAATGAAAAAATGAAAACTGTTTTGCTGGATGATCAGGTGAAATTGATAGAAAATTTTTAAAGTATTGACAAAAGTGATAAAAAAATGGTAAAATACGATGATTATTAAATATAAATCACACTTTGTATTATTTAGAGATAGGGTGTTGCAATTTTTCAGAATATTTAAAAATTATAAAAGTTTGAATAAAAAAGCGAAAATTACAATCTGTCTTTTGAAGAGAAGTGGGAGAAAAACCAAAAAAATTAGGAGGAAAAACGTAATGGCAGTTATTACAATGAAACAATTATTAGAAGTGGGAGCACATTTTGGACATCAGGCAAAAAGATGGAATCCTAAAATGAAACCATATATCTTTACAGAAAGAAACGGAATCCATATTTTGGATTTACACCAAACTTTAGGAGCAACTGAAGCGGCTTATGAATTTGTTAGACAAATTTCTGAAGAAGGTGGAAAAGTATTATTCGTTGGAACTAAAAAACAAGCTCAAGAAGCCATTAAAGAAGAAGCAGAAAGAGCTGGAGGATTTTATGTAAACCACAGATGGCTAGGTGGATTATTAACTAACTTGGAAACTATCAAAAAAAGAGTAAAAAGATTAAAAGAATTAGAAGAAATGGATGCTGACGGAACTTTAGACACAGCTTACACTAAAAAAGAAGCTGGATTATTAAGAAAAGAAATGGCAAAACTTTCTAAAAACATCGGTGGAATCAAAGAAATGAACACTTTACCAGCTGCATTATTCGTAGTTGACATCAAAAAAGAATTCTTGGCATTGGAAGAAGCTAAAAAATTAGGAATTCCTGTAATCGCATTAATCGATACAAATGTAGATCCTGATTTAGTAACTTACAAAATTCCTGCAAATGATGATGCTATAAGATCAGTAAAATTATTTGCGCAAGTTATTGCAAATGCTGCAATTGAAGGAAATGGTGGAATTGAAAATGTTGCTGAAGGAGCAGAAGTGGAAGTTCCTGCAATCGAAGAAATCGTTGAAGAAACAGTAGAAGAAGTTGTTGAAGAAACTCCAGAAGCATAATCTAAAAATATAATCAAGAAAATCAAATAAAAATGATAGGGGAATAAAGCCATTCCCCTGTTGTTGCAAAAATAGTAATTTTAAATTATTCAAAAAATAACCTCGTGTTTCTATGGTCAAAATAAAAATAAAAAGGAATGATGCAGGCACAATACCTTTTAGCACTTGGATATTATCATGCTGGAAATCCTAAGGAAGCAGAAAGATGGGCTAAAAAGGTATTAGAGACAGCTAAAAAAGATAATGATGCTGATAATATTAAAATAGTAAATCATTTATTGAATGAAATAAAAAATAAATAAAAATAGTAGGAGGGAAATAAAGTGGCAATTACAACAGCACTTATTAAAGAATTAAGAGAAAGAACAGGAGCAGGAATGCTTGACTGTAAAAAGGCTTTACAAGAAAACGGTGGAGATATTGAAAAAGCAATTGACTGGTTAAGAGAAAAAGGGATTGCTAAAGCGGCTAAAAAATCTGGAAGAGTAGCAGCTGAAGGATTGGTATTTGCAGCAGTTTCTGAAGATAGAAAAAAAGGTGCTATCTTGGAATTTAACTCTGAAACAGACTTCGTTGCTAAAAATGATGAATTTAAATCATTTGGGGAAAAATTAGTAGATTTGACTTTAAATCATGACTTGACAAGTGAAGATGAATTGAAGGCAATTGAATTTGAAGGAAAAACAGTTGAAACTCACTTAACTGAATTAATTGCTAAAATTGGTGAAAATATGAATATCAGAAGATTAAAAGTAATTTCTACTGATGGATTCATTGAAACTTATATTCACTTGGGTGGAAAAATTGGTGTATTATTAGATGTTAATGGAGAAGCTACTCCTGAAAATATTGAAAAAGCAAGAGGTGTTGCAATGCACATTGCTGCAATGGATCCAAAATACTTGGATAAATCAGAAGTTACAGTTGATGACTTGGAAAGAGAAAAAGAAATTGCAAGACATCAATTGACTGCAGAAGGAAAACCTGCTAATATTATTGAAAAAATATTAGAAGGAAAAATGAGAAAATTCTACGAAGAAAACTGTTTAGTACAACAAAAATATGTTAGAGATGACAGCGTTACTATCGGAAAATTTATTGCCCCTAGCACAATAAATTCATTTGACAGATTTAAAGTTGGAGAAGGAATCGAAAAAGAAGAAGTAGATTTCGCTGCTGAAGTAGCTGCACAAATTTCTGGAAATTAATTTTTACTATAAGGGGAATTAAATCCCCTTATTTTTTCGCAAATTTTTAAATAATTATTTTTATTTAAATAGTTGAATAGTTGACCAGTTATGAAGTTTTTTGCAAGGGACTAAGACTCTTTATTAGCAAATAATATAACAGGACTGCTATTTTTAACGGGATTTAGTATAAAAATATTATTTAAAAGTAATAAAATCTATGGAGGCTCCTAAATGTTTAAATATAAAAGAATATTATTAAAATTAAGTGGAGAAGCACTTGCAGGGGATAAGGAATTTGGATTTTCAAATGAAGTGCTTGAAAGTTTTGCAAAACAAATAAAGGATGTTCATGAAAAAGGTGTACAAATTGCTATTGTTATTGGCGGTGGAAATATTTTTCGTGGAATAAGCGGGATGGAAAAAGGGTTCGACAGAGTTACTGGCGACACAATGGGAATGCTTGCAACTGTTATGAATGGGCTGGCATTACAAAATTCAATCGAAAGTCTGGGAGTTCCGACACGTGTGATGACTGCGCTTCAAATGCCGCAAGTGGCAGAACTTTACATAAGACGTAAAGCTATAAGACATTTGGAAAAGGGAAGAGTTGTTATTTTTGCAGGTGGAACAAGTAATCCTTACTTTACAACAGATTCTTCGGGAGCTTTAAGAGCTGTGGAAATTCAAGCGGATGTGCTTGCAAAAGGTACAAAAGTTGATGGAATTTACGATAAGGATCCGATGAAATTTAGTGATGCTGTTAGATATGACACTGTAACTTTTGATGAAGCAATTTCAAAAAATTTAGGAGTAATGGATACAGCAGCACTTTCACTATGCCGGGAAAACCAAATGCCAATTGTAGTATTTAACGCTTTGGAAGAAGGAAATATACTAAAAATGGCTCAAGGTGAAGATATAGGAACAACTGTAAAAAAATAAAAAATATTAGGTAAAAAATTGAAAAAAAAAAAATAAAAAGGTGGTAAGAATGTTAGACGCAATTTTAAAAGAAGCTGAAGAAAAAATGGCAAAATCTGTGGAAAATACAAAAGAAAAATTTTCACACGTAAGAGCAGGACGTGCGAGCGTTTCTATGCTTGACGGAGTAACTGTGGAAGCTTATGGTTCACCAACTCCGCTTAACCAAGTTGGAACAGTTTCAGCTCCAGAAGCTAGATTATTAGTAATTGATCCTTGGGATAAATCGTTAATTCCAGTGATTGAAAAAACAATTTTGCAGGCAAACTTAGGATTTAATCCTTCAAATGATGGAAAAGTTATTAGACTTCTTGTGCCAGAACTTACAGAAGACCGTAGAAAAGAATATGTAAAAATGGTAAAAAAAGAAGCTGAAGAAGGAAAAGTTGCAATTAGAAACGTAAGAAAAGACGTAAACAACAAATTAAGAAAACTTGAAAAAGACAGTGAAATTACAGAAGATGAATTGAAATCAAATGAAGAAAAAGTTCAAAAAACAACAGATAAATTTATCGCACAAGTTGATGATGCCTTGAATAAAAAGGAAAAAGAATTATTGACAGTTTAGTCTTGAATAGAATTAAAATATATTTTGTTATTGTAAAAAAAATTAAGCTAGATTTCTCTAGCTTTTTTTATTTGGATATTTATTTTAAATTCTATATTCACAGTAAAACTGCTTTTAAAACTAAATTCAAAAACTATGACTACTTTATTCAGCTCTTAAATTTTACATAGTTTTTTTAATAGTTTAATTTTAAATAGTTTTTGGTTATAAATAACAAGTCAAAAAAATTTTTGCTGCTAAATTACAAAGAAAAAAATTTATTTAGTAACTTGCCATTTATTGTCGCTTCCTTTGGCAAATTTAACAGTAGATGTTGCTAAATTGATTTTTTTGTATTTTTTTAAATAATTATATTGAAGTTTTATATATTTTTCAATGTCAACTTCAACTTCATCTTTTCCGCTGTCGACTTTTGCATATTGGCTTGCATTATCTCCTAAATATTTATCTAGTGCCTTTTCATCGTATCCTTTAATCAAAAATACAACTTCGCCATCATTTCCATTTTCATTTACTTTATAAACTGATACTTCAAATTGTTCAATAAGCATTGTATTTGAATCTTCCCATTGTTTTTTTAATGTTGGGTCATTTATTTTTGCAACATATTTGTCAACATCTGGGTTAATTGATTTTAACATTTCACGTGAACCGTAATTTGAAATTTCTTGTAGCGCTTTTCGCATAATCTTGGGCTGCAGTATTTAGGGAATCGTATTTTTTAACTTCTGCGGTTTCTTTTGTGGTTGGAGCGGCATTCGCAATAGCAGGAACTGCTGTTAATTGTCCCAATACCATTAATCCCATTAATATTTTTTTCTTGCTTTTGTAAATTTTATCATTTCTTTTTTTCCTCCAAAATATTATTTTAGTAAATTATACAAAATATTTTTTCTTTATTGATTATTTTAAAGTTAATTGAATAATCTATTATTTTATATATTATTTTTTACGTAAGGGCATCATGACTCCCATGCCCTTACATACTTTTTTACGTAAAACTTTCTTATAAAGAAAAAAAGAAACACTCGCTTTTGAAAACTAGATTATTTTTAATATGAATAAATGAATTTAACTTGAAATATGTTCCAAAAAGCTCAAACAGTTCTTTTTTTCTTTCAAACGAAATCTGCTTGACATTTAGGTTTATTTTAAAAATAGAAGTTTTATTTTTTTGAGATTTTAATAAAAACTTTTTTAAAATTATAAATCTTGTTCCAAGTCATCAGTAAATTTAAATCCTTGATCTTCTAAAGTCCTGTTTTGACTTGTTGTAGAAGTTTTCGTAGATTCTTACTAGCATTTCTTTGTATGATGGCAGTTGTGGGGTGTTGTTTTCTTCACGCCATTTTATGGTGTCTTTTTCGTGGAATTCTACGCCTTCTTCTACTTTTTTAGCATTATAAGTGTCTTCAAATACGAATGTATCTAGTGGGACTCTTGGTTTTACTCTTGTCAGGTTTCTTTCGGCAGGGACTCCGATTGTTGTTCCTATAATTGGGAAGACGTATTTTGGAAGTCCTAGCATTTTTATGAATTCTTTTGTTTCTTTTCTAATTGCTCCTATTACAGTGCTTCCGTAACCAAGGGCAAAAGCTGCAGTTTGCAGGGCATTTACCATAATTCCGGCATCTACTGCTCCGACTAGGATTCCATCGGCTGATTTTGGAGCGATGTTTCTTTTTCCAAGTGAATTTGAAGCATAAACTCCACGGTGGAAGTCGATTAGTACAAAAATAAATGCTTCGGCTTGGGCGATATGTTTTTGTCCGCCACATAATTCTGCGATTTTTGCTAATTTTTCCTTATCTCTTATGACAATCAATGAAGTTTGCTGACCATTAACTGAATTTGCAGCTCTTTGGGCAGTTTCAAGAATTGTCTGAAGATCTTCTTCCTTTAATTTTTCGCCTGTAAATTCCCTTACAGAACGTCTATTTTGTAATTGTTTTATTAATTCGTTCATTAAAAACCACTTCCTTTTTTTAAATTTTACTAGTTAATGGTATCATATTATATTTCTATTGTCAAACAGTTTAAAATCCTATTTTTTTATGGTATAATTTATAAATAAATGATAAATTTTCTATTAACTAAAAAAATAAAAAAAATTGAAAGAGAAAAAAATGCTGGAAAAGTAAAATAATAACTAATAAAACTTGTGGGAAGCTCTATATCGCCGGAGAATATTCAATTTTGACGGTTGGGCAGAGTGCGATTATAAAAAATGTAAATATATTTATGGAATCAAGAATAAGTTTTTCAGATACGGATGAATATACGGTTTTTTCAGATATGTTTGACTATAAATTGACTCTTGAAAAAGATACTTTTAATAATGAAAATATTTTTGCAAAATTTTTGATAAAAAAATTATTTGCTTATTTGTGAAGCAATATCTGTTATGAGCGAATATTTAAAGTTAAAAAATTTGGAAATCAAGCCTTTTGAGATGAAAATTACTGGGAAAATGGAAAGAGATGGGAAAAAATTTGGAATTGGCTCAAGCGGGAGTGTTGTAATTTTGACAATAAAGTCCATTTTGAGCTTATATAACTTGGAAATTTCTAAGGAAATGCTTTTTAAATTGTCTTCTTATGTCTTGCTAAAACGTGGAGATAATGGCTCTATGGGCGATATTGCCTGCATTTCTTATGAAAATCTTATTTTTTACAGATCTTTTGACAGAAAGAGAATTAGAGAATTAATAGAAAAGGAAACTTTGGAAGATGTATTAGAAACTGACTGGAATTATGAAATTTCTGAACTTTATTTTAATGAAAAAGAACCTAATCGAAAGGATAAAAATAGCTTAAGCTGTGAATTTTTGGCTGGATGGACAAAGGAGCCTGCTATTTCAAAGGATTTGATAAACATTGTGAAAAGTTCTATTTGTGAAAGTGAAAATTTTTTGAAGGATGTGGAAGAAATTGTGAAAAAACTTAGGGAAGCTATAAAAAATGGGGATAAGTTGGCAATTAAAGAATGTATTGATGAAAATGGGAAATTGCTTGAAAATTTGGATGAAAATATTTATAGTAAAAAACTAAAAGAATTGGTGAATGCCACAAAAAATTTGGATATTTGTGCAAAAAGCAGTGGAGCAGGTGGTGGAGATTGTGGAATTGCATTTTCTTTTGATGAAAAGGATACTAAAATAGTTGTAGAAAAAAATGGAAAAAAACTGGGGATTGAATTGTTGTATTCTGAAAAAAATTATAAATAGATATGTTTCAATAATCTAAGTTTTTTTATTTATACAAGGGTCAAGACCCCTTGCTTCAAGATATTTATTTTATTAAATACTAAAGTTTGTGTATATTGTCACAAGAGGTAAAGATCCCTTGTCAGAGAGTGGGGAAAAGAAGGAGTTAGATGTAGAAAAACAGAGAAATTAGTCATAAAAAACATAGTTTTTGTTGGATTTTAAACTTTTATAAATGATTTAAATAAATAAGAAGAGGAGAAAAAATTGAAAAAAATAGGAAAGATGAGCATATTAGGTATGCGTTGGAGCATAGGAGTGAGTATAATAGCTTTGATGAGGTTGAGCTTTATTCATTGTTCTATTCCAAAAATATAATCTTGAGGAAATTGAGCTGAAAACTCAATTTGCAGGGTGTGAATTTGAAGTGCCGTTTTTTATTAATGCAATTACGGGTGGAAGTGAGAATGCGAAAAAGATTAATCAGAAGTTGGCGAGAGTTGCGAGTGAATGTGGGTTGTTATTCGTAACTGGATCTTATAGTGCGGCTTTGAAAAATGTTGGGGATGATTCGTTTAAAATTGTGAAAAGGGAAAATCCTGGATTGAAACTTGCTACGAATATTGGGATTGATAAGAATTTTACGGCTGGGATTAAGGCTGTTGAGGCTTTGGATCCGCTGTTTTTACAAGTTCATGTTAATCTTATGCAGGAACTTATTATGTCTGAAGGAAGCAGGAATTTTAGGGAATGGGAGAATAATTTGAGAGAATTTGCGAGAAATATTGAAGTTCCGATTGTTTTGAAGGAAGTTGGGTTTGGGATGACTGAGAATACGGTGAAAAAGGGGCTTGAACTTGGAATAAAGACTTTTGATATTAGTGGTCGTGGGGGAACTAGCTTTGCATTTATTGAAAATATGAGACGGGAAAATGGGCTCCATTATTTGGATAATTGGGGGCAGACTACGGTTTCCTGCCTTTTGAATCTGAAAGATTATGTGGATAAAGTGGAAATTATTGCAAGTGGAGGAGTTAGAAATCCGTTAGACATTGTAAAATCATTAGTTTTGGGGGCAAGAGCAGTAGGAATTTCAAAGATAATTTTAGAATTGGCTGTGAAGTATGAGGTTGAGAAAGTGATTGAAATTTTAGAGAGCTGGAAGAATGAGTGCAGGATGATAATGTGTGCTTTGAATGCTCGGAATATTAGGGAGTTACGGAATGTTAAATATGTTTTGTATGGTAAAAACATTAGAATTTGCTATTCAGCAAAAAAATAGGATTTTTTTAAATTTCTGGATTTAAATTTTAGATAATTCTTGTGAATAAAAGTTAATTCATTTTTTTATATTATTTTTATTTTTAAAAAGTGCAAGGGGGAACAGTCGCCATCCCCCTTGCATCCCCGGTTAGTCTAAGCATTTTTTTGAAATAAAAACGAAAACTCGCTATGCTCAAACATCGTTTTTTTATTCCAAAAAAAAATCACGACATTTTTTTTATTTAATTATAAAGATTAATTCGTTGAAACAAAAAAAACTGGATTTTTTTTCCAGTTTAATTTATTAGTAAATTTTATCTAACGAACAAGTTAGTTTTTATTATAACAAAAAAAGACTAGAAAAAAATCTAGCCTAATTTGTCAACATTTTTTTATACTATACAATTAAGTTCCCCTTAGGGTTTTAAGGTGTTTTTATTATACCATATTTTATGAAAATGTCAAATAAATTTTTTTAAAGTTAGATTTGTTATTGGGAAATGGGAGGAGAGTTTATTAGATGAGAAAAGAAGAAGTTGGGAAGAAGAAAATTATTGTTTACGATTTTGATAAAACGCTTTATGATGGGGAGACGGGGGTTAATTTTTCGGTGTTTTATTTGAAAAAGTATCCTGTTAGGTCGATTTTGTTTATGATGGGGTATTCTAAGGATTTGATTTTTTATTTGCTGAAAATAATTGACTTGAGGGCTTTGAAAGAGAGATATTTTGAGTTTTTGGAGAGACATTCTAAGGAAGAGGTTGAGGAACTGGTGGCTGGGTTTTGGGAGACTAAGAGGCATAAGATTTATTCTTGGACAAGGGAAGAATTGGAAAAAAATAAGAAGGAGTGCGAGATGGTTATTGTGTCTTCGGCTAGCCCTTTGTTTTTGATTGAGAATTTTTTGCTGTCGCTTGGGTATGATAAGGTTTTTGGGACTAATTTTGTGAATGATGGAAAAGATGGCAAGGAAACTTTTGTTGCGAAAATTGATGGGGAGAATAATAAGGGGGAGGAGAAAGTTAAGAAGCTGGATGAATGGGCGAAGGAAAATGGGTTTGAATATGAGATTGTGAAGTTTTATTCGGATAGCTTGGCGGATGAGCCTTTGTATGATATTGCTTGTAAAAAGTATTGGATAAAGAAGGGGGTTAAGATTGAGGGGATGCCTAAAAGGAAAGACTTTATTTGATAAGTTGTTTTTGGAAGTAAATTTTTCTGATTTTTATATTTAAATTATTTTTGTGAATAAAAATTAATACTATTCTTTATATATTATTTTATTTTAAAAGTGCAAGGGGGAACAGTCGCCATCCCCCTTGCATCCCTGGCTAGTCTACGACATTTTTACGTACTGGCAAAAAACTCGCTTACGCTCAGACAGTTTTGCCAGCACATAAAAATGCTCCGACGGTAAATTATAAAAAAAAGCCCCTAAGGGCAGAGGTAGAGGTGAAATTCGGTTTTGTCAGACTATTTAGTTATTCTATAAACGATGTATAGAACAATGATAAGTCTGATAAGATCCTCATTTGACACGGCTCTGAACCTCCTATCATAAATGTAATGAGTTGCTGAACTCGAAATTATTATAACAAAAAAAGCTAGAAAAATCCAGCTTAGTTTGTCAACATTTTTTTATATTTATGATAGTTACCCTTAGGGTTTTAAGGTAGTTTTATTATATCATATTTTTATAGAAATGTCAAATGAATTTTTTTAAAACAGGAGATTTTTGTGACTTTTGTGAAGGAGTGTTTTTGGGAGTTATTTTTGTGAATAGAAGTTGAAAACTTTTCTTTATTATTATTTTATTTTTAGAAGTGCAAGGGGAACAGTCGCCATCCCCCTTGCATCCCCGGCTTTAGTCTAAGCATTTTTTTGAAACAAAAACGAAACTCGCTACGCTCAAACATCGTTTTTTTATTCCAAAAAAATCACGACATTTTTATTTGGTTATAAGAATTAATTATAACAAAAAAAGCTAGAAAAAAATCCAGCTTAGTTTGTCAATGTTTTTTTACAAATTTGTAATATTAATGCTCTTGGGGGAGAGGTAGCTTTTGTTGTATTGTGCTTTGTGGAAATGTCAAATAAAAATTTTTGGATAATTGTAGATACAAAGATTATTAATAAAAAAATAAAAAAATTTTTTTGGAGGGAATTTTTAGAAATATAAGGGAAATATAGGGAAAATATGGGGGATGTTAAAGGGAAAAAAATGATTAGGAAATTTTTTAAAAAAAACGATTAAAAAGGGGGTGAAATATTGAAAAAAACTTGACTTATCTTTTTTTGATAGGGTATACTAAGAATATATCAATAGTCTTTTTAAAAAAAGATATGGGTTTAATAATTTATAAATAGAAAAAAAAGGTAAAGGTTGAGAGAAAATAAGTTTTGTAAAGTTGAGCTATTAAATCTGTTGTGTTTAATATTGATTTCATGCGTTGAATATGGAGTTCGGGCAGGTTTTTGGGACTGAATTGGTATGGATAAGGGCTTGGACAGGAATTTATAAGGATCAGGGAAATAGATGGCTGGAAACTGGAAGCAGCTGACGGCTTTTTGGTAGAGGAACTGGATATTTGGCTTGGTATCTTATTAGGATTTACTGTTTAAGGTTGGAGAATTTAGGGAAGTATAGGGAGATTTTTTTACTTTGAAATTACTATCAAATCACTAAATCCATCATTTTTTTGCTTTAATGGTGGGTTAATAATTATCACTGCGAAAGTCTTGAATACTTTAGTAGAAGACCAAATGATTTAATTCTGGCATGTATTTGATAAGCAAACATCAATATGGAGCAACTAATTTGCACATTAAGAGAAATAAAGAGCCAGATCTCATTAGCAATCAGCTCTGCAAATGTGCATGAAGCATACAAACCATATACACCTGCAAAACTTACAGGACCTGCAGCACTCAAATACTCTGAATTTACAATGAGTTTATCTAATTCAGGTAAAGTTATAACTGACCATAGTGTGTCACCAGCACCTGTACTCCAACAGCACCTGTAGCAGCTGATCTCTAATTATCGTAGAGGAGATTCTCGTAATGAAATAAAAGAAATGCATTTTAATAATTACGACGACAATGATGCAACTTATACAACTAATAGTACTATTGTGGCAAACAACTAGTGCAACTACTGCAAATACTAATAGTAGTACACCTACAAATGGTGGAACATTTGAAATTGGTGGAGGAACTAGCATTCTTCACAATTCTGATTGGTGGTGGTATAGTAATGTTGGTAGAGTATTTACTTTCTGTAAATTCAGCTTTCAAATGGATATTGGAAAATTTATGATCATGTATCGAGATCTGATCCTTATTGGTGGACTGGTAATATAGACACTGACAGTACATATTCTGGAGTTTATGTAAATGGAAATGCAAATTATGGAACGACTGGTTTTTATGGACATGACGATGGAAGTTATATCTGCACCTGTTTATAATTTCCCTACTGGAAATGTTTCTAATACTGTACTTTATAATGAAGCTGTATGGTATGCAAAAAGACAGTATGCAGATGCACACCCTGATGTAGATTGGAGTATAGTAAATGCCATGACAGCTTCTCAACTTGGTGTAACTGATGGTAATACATTCGTTTGGTTCTCCTACACCATCAAATTATTATGCTGTAAAGGTAAATGGGTAGAATTTGGATGGCAGCATCCTACTTTCAGGTACTCAGTGGAGCCAGACTAATTATCCGGGAAATGCATTTAATAATCAATCTGATCCATCAATTAAAGTATCATCTGGAAGTGTTGCATTATCTAATAATATATTTGATATTAAAAATGGAAATAATAGATCACGTGCAGGTGTTCATGTAGATGGTGGAACAGTAGATTTGAATGGTGGTAATTCTGGTAATATCTTTTAATATTAGTGGTGATGGAATAAAATCAAATAGTGGTGTTTATGTTTCTAATGGTACTTTGAACGCATCTCAAGGTACTACGAATACATTCAATATCACTGGATTAAAAATAATGGTATTGAAAATTAATGGTGGAACAGTAAATCTAAAAATGGAACTTCATTTAATGTTGGAAATGGTAGTTCAGGATCTAAAAATAATAACGGTGTATTATTGACTACTGGTACTTTGACTTCTGAAGATGTAAATATGACACTTACTGGAAGTGAACAAAATGGGATTCAACAACCAAGGAGGTAATAGTGCTGATATTAAACGTGGTACTTTAACAATTGGTTCTAGTGCTGAAAAGAGTAATCTTCTTTATGCAAATAAAAGATACAAATACTACAGGTGTAACTTTTAACGTTGGAAGTACAGTTTCTGGAAATAATAATGGTGCGTATGTAGCTGGTACAGCAAAGCTTACTGATAAAAATTCTAGTTATAGTGTAGATGGATCTAAAAATAATGGTATTTATATTATGAGTACTGGTGATCAAGATATTACAAATCCAACATTTAATGTAACAGGAAATGGAGATACTAATAATGGTATTTATATTGGTGCTTCTAATACTACAAATATTAAAAGAGATCCAGCAACGCAAAGAACTACTGGATACGACTTTATAACAACAGGAACCAATAATAATGGTATTTTTATCTAATGTTTCTGGTAATACTTTAAATGTTAATGATATGAAATTCAAGGTAGATGGTGCAACTGGAGTTGATCCTCTGATAGTACAAAAAGGATCTCAAAAATAATGGTATTCTTATTAAGGATAATTCTACTTTGGTTTCATTAGATAATACTCTGTTTGATGTAGATGGAAAAAGATAATAATGGTGTTAATGTAGAAAAGTACTATAAGTATAACTAAAGTGACATTTAATGTAAATAAAGATACTACTGCTACAACGCATAGTGAAAATAATGGTCTTTATGTGAAAGATGCATCAGCAATAACTATTGATAAGTCAACATTTGATGTTGATGGTACACATTCTAATGGTATTTATGCATTAAAGTCAACAAAATTAGATTTAAATGGAATTGAAGTAACTGTTAGTGGAAATAATAATAATGGTGTAATTTATTTCATGATGTTACTGGTGTAAATATTCAAGATAAGGGCGGAAAGAGAAGTAAATTTACAGTAAATGGTAGTGCTACTGCTAGTACTCTTACTCCTACTAAAGATATAAAAATCAAATAATGGACTTTTTGTAACTAACGGAACTACAGTTAATAAAATAGACAAAACTGATGTTACTGTAAATGGTAACGGAATTGAATCCTTGTCGGAGATGATAAAGGTACAGGAACTATTACTACAATCACAGATACTGCTATAGACGTAAAAAGCTACAGATGGTTCAGCAACTTCTGCACCAAACACTAAAGGTACAGAGTATCTATGTTTATGATGGAAATGCAACATTTGGAGATAAATCTATAATTACAGGTGATGGTAACGATGTATTAATGACTGTTAATACAGCTTCACAAAATGGTAATACAATCACTTTTTGATAAAAACATCTAAATTAGAAGCTACTGGTAATTATAATGTTGCAATTAATTTACAAAATGGTACTACGACAAATGCAGGTATTACAAAAATAAAAAGGAGTTACTCCTGCAGGAGGTGGAGCTTCAACAGGTAATGTAGATATCACACTTAATGGTGATAATAACAGTGTGTATAAAAGTAAATGGATATATTAAACAATTAGAAATTGAAAATGGAGATGGTGTTGATACTCTGCTACTCCTTTTAAAAAGTGGGTAATGATAATCTTTCACCTTATAATACTGTTTGGGGAAAAGGTAGAATTTTTCTAAAAGGTATAATAACACTGTTTATAATGGTGCAGCTTTAGTTGACAGTAGTAGTAAAAATCACTCTTGGTGATGTCCAAATGATAGGAAGTAACAATACAATGGTTAAAACTTAATGGACCAACTGAAAGTGTAATTGGTATCCTAACGTAGCCCCTGTTGGAGCTTTTTAGGAGAAATTCGTATTCAAGGTGCAATGGGTGGAGAATATGCTGCTTGGGCTAAAATAAATAGTGGACATACAAAATAATATAGCTATGTATGCAGGTTCAGGACAAAATGATACACTTGATACATCTTTATTTGGAGCTATTTTCAGGAACAGGATTAAGTAATGTAACTACTGGTAATATTAAAGTAAAAGATATAAATGTAGGATTTGGAAGTGCCGCTGAAGACAGTGTGTTAGTTTTTGCTACTAATGGAACAGGTGTGGACGTAGAGAATGGTATTGAACCTATGGGTACAGGAACTTTTCAAAGTAATTACTGATGGTGTAAAAAGCTAATGAAGTACTGTAAATAGAGGTTATGACATTACTAAGATTAATTATGCAGATACTTCATTAAGAACTGTTATGGGATATGCTGATGGTGTATTTAGTAGATCTTAACAATTATGCTGGTGGACATAATGCTCCCTAAAAACAATCTACTATTAACTTCAAATCAGATGTTGATATGGTTTCTAGACAAGGTATAGCATACTATGCTGTAGATGGTGGTAAAATAACAACTAATAAAGCTACAAGAGCTGGTGGTGCTCAATCAGTTATAGCTTTTGCTAATGGTAAAGATAATCCAAATAATGGAGTTGCTTCAGCTGGAAAATCAACAGTTGAAATAAGTGGAAATATTACAGCTGCAGATTATTTACTTTTTGCAGATAACTATAATACTAGAAAAAAGATGATGAAATAAATTTAGGTTACCAAAATGTTGGTGCTTATGCAAAAGGTGAAGGACAAATTACTATTGATAGTTCAACTCCAGCATCTAAGGCTGTAGAAGAAGAAGCAAATAAAAGTGGAGGTGCTTCATCAACAGCAGCAAGTACTAAATCATTAGTTTATGGTATAGGAGCTTATGCTGAAGGAGCTGGATCTTTAATTGACATTAAAGGAGATGAATCCACGTTGTAACAGGTCCTGATTCAGGAGTTTATGCAAAAAGATAGTGGTGAAATCAAATTTGCTGGATATATAACAAACCAAAAATAATATAAAAAGAGGAGATATAGATACTTTGACTTCACTAATGCTACATCTAATTATTATGTAACAGGTAGCGGTACTACAAGAAAAGGTATTATAGGAAATAGTAAAGGAATGACCATATAAATTCAACTCCATTCTATGTAAATAGAAAAGATAGTAATGATAAAGCAGTTATTACCTTTACTAATAAAAACTGGAATAGCAATGTATGATGGTGTCTTGTATACTGGAAACCAATATGGATTTGGTAGTAAAGATGCAAATGGTAAATCTAGTTTGTGGGCAAATAATGGTTACGCACCTTTATCAGACTATAGTAGTGAAGTTAATCGACCTACTGCAGGAAATCAAAAACAAGTTGAATGGGATAATGCTAAATATCGTGGTATGAAAAATGTTACAACTTACATTTCAGGTAATAGAGCAGGTGGTAACGGAGTTAATATTGGTGTAATTAATCAACCTACAAAATGAAATTTTCTGGACTAGTGAACAAGCTGGTGGTAACGCTTCTACTGATAGTTACTTAAAGAGTATTGGTGAAAATTATAAAGGTATGAAAATTACTAATATAGCTGACACTCAAAATAATCAATATGGACATGATGGAAAACAATGGAGAATTTATAGTACTGTAATTAATGCAGATAAAGTAACAGTTGATAATGATGTTGTAATTGAAAAATGTTGTTCCAACTTCAGAAAGTGGTACTGGTAATACCGACGGTACTGTAACTGGTGTTGCAGGAGCTAATAATCATAATGATCCATTTAATGATATAGCTATGGAATCTGATCTTGTTACACTAAAGTTGGTAAAAAGATGTTTGGAGATGCTGCACATAGAGCTTTAGGATTAGGAGACGATAAAAAATTACCAAGCAATGGTGTTGGATCGGCAATGGGTAACTCGTTAAATAGATGGAATGATCTAGGCGACAAGCTACTCCAGATAATTGGATTAAAAACTCCATGGGATAAATCAGGAATTATAAACAATGGTAATGTTGATGTTTGGGGTGGAACTGCTGCCAAAACCTATAACAGGACTTCTTGTAAACTTTGGTAAACTTGAAAATGGAGACGGTACTAATGCAGGTCTTGTAAGAGTTGACCATGGTTATGGATTAGTTGCAACTGACGGAAGTTATATTAAGAACTTAGATAACAGTGAAGTTGTTGTAACTGGTAAATATAACGCTATTTTTGCAAGTAGCATAAGTAATAACGTTGAAACAGATCCAAGTGTAAACTATGGTATTATAGGTATTTCAGATACAAAAGATATAGACTATAATACAACTAATAATAGTGGTAAAAGGTGATGATGTAAACAAAGTAACAATTGAACATAATAATGGTAAGATTTATGTTGAAGGTGATAAAGCTACTGGTATTTTTTGCTGAAAATAGAAATAATGCAAGAAAAGAAGATGTTGTAATTAAATTTGTAAATTCAGCAACTACTCCTGGTGCAACAGGTATTAATGTATCAAATCCCTGATGTAAAAAGCAGCAGATGCAAGAGGCGTAGGTATTGCATTAGTAAATGGTAAAAACAATGATGGTACTTATACAACTAAAGGTGGAGTAATTGAACTTACAGGTTCAACTAGTGGTGCTTTTTGGTACAGGAGCAAACCCTACTGGAGGTGCTACATTACCTAGTACTTCAGCAGTAGCAACATCAGGTACTTTAAATCTTAACATAGGTACAAATGATATTTATACTGGTAAAAATGGAATAGGTATTTTATGCAGAAGATGCTGATATTAAAGTTAATTCTGATAAATTCACTGTGTTTACTAAAGATAATGGTGTTGGATTATGGGCAATGGATAATTCTGTAGTTGCAGGAAATGATAAAGATCCAATAACTAATTTCAGTAGACAAACTAAGGATTTCCAATATAACTACTTTGGAGCTAAAGATCAAAGTGGATTTGCAATGGCATTTGGTGAAAAACGTGATCAAACAACAGCTTCAAACTATATGAATATTAAATTCTCAAATGCAGCAGATGGAAGTAAAGTAAATCTTGTAAATGAAAATAATAGAACAGGTACAAATAAAGGTATCGCAGGTATATTAGTAAATACTAACGATGCTAATGACGTAGTAAATAACTATGGTAAGATTTCAGAAGATACATCTTCAGTAACTAACCTTAGAGCTTATGGAGCAGTTGTAAATAAAGGAATATTCAGAAACTATGGAGATATTAAACTTAATGATTCATTAATGCCTACTCAAAACAAAGATATCAAAGATGAAGATATGAAGAAAGCAAATGTTGGTATTATAGCTAACACTTATGACAAAGACAAAGGAACAGGTGGAATTAATACAACAATTGAAAACTATGCTGATATTACAATTGGAGACGATGCAAATAGTGCAAAAATACAGGAAGCTGGGCTATTTATGGATATAATGTTATAACTGGACCTAAATCAGGTGGAACAGAGTTGACATATAAGATTAATAGAAACAGTTATGGTATTTACTCTGGAGATGGAAATGTTGGACATTAGAAAAGGAACTGTAATTAAAGTAGGAAATGATACTGTATTAGGACATGAAATATATACAGGAAAACTTTCAGATGGAACAGACTTTGTACAATTACTAGACAAACCAGGTGGAGCAACTTCTATAGCAAAAAGGAACACCAGCAGTAGCAGCAGCAGTAGCATCAAATGGATATGCGAAGAAAGACGACTTATTATCTGGACTTTCTGAACAAAGAGAAAGAGATTCTTCAATTGGAGTTTATATTGACAGTAATAAAGACTTGTCAAATAGAAAATAGATCAGTTACTGTAAATGCTGATATGGATATTGACAGATATTCTTATGGTATCGTGCTTGCTAAGAAAGATGGAGGAGCAACTACAACTGTAAAACTTGGAGACAATAATATTGCACCAAAAATTGTAATTGCTTCAAATAAATCAGCTGGAGGAGAAGTTCATTCAACAGCACCAACTAGTCCAAAAAAATTCCTCAAGAAGTAGATGAACAAGGAAACGCTGTTTACTATTATTCAGCAGATGATCAATCTAAAGCTACTACAAATGCTGAAGTAACAATGAATGGTGATTATAACACTGCTTACTTCACAAGAGGACAAGTAATTAATGACGGAACTATTGACCTTAGATCACAAAACGACCTTAAAGCTCAAGCTTTAGATCCTACACATACAGCTATAGGATATGGAAACTTAGGTATCGTTTCAGCAAATACTGATGAAAAATGGGCTTCGATTAACCGAGGAACAATTACAACAGGACTTTCTGATACAATAAATATGCAATATTCAGCAGCTATGGCAGCAGGACGTAATAAGTATGAAGTAGATTCTGAAGGAAAAACAGTATTTAAAGAAGTATTAGACGAAGGTAACATAGTTAATGAAGGTAATATTATTGTTCAAGAAAACGGTGGAATTGGTATGTTTGCAACTGGTAAACATTCAAAAGCAGTAAATAAAGGTAATATTACACTTGTTGGTAAAAATTCAGTTGGAATGTATCTTGATAGAGAAGCACAAGGAGAAAACTACGGAACAATTACAGGTAATGCAGAAAATCTTAAAGGTGTAGTTGCAATTAATGGAGGATCTGATTAAGAACTACGGAACAATTAGAGTTACAGGTACAGGTTCTGAAGGAATCGTAACTGATAGTTCTAAATTCATTGTTGACAATGCTGGAAACGTTGTAGAATATATTCCTAATGTAGATTCACCTAAATACAGCCAAGGAATAACATCAGGGGAAGCTAATGGAAATAATGATCATAAAGATTATTACGCTGACCCTGCAAATGGAAAACCTGGATATGAAAGCTCAATTGTAGAGGGAACATCAGGAAATCCTAAGACAACAGGTGTTGAACAACTATTAAATTACCAAACTATTGTACCCTATAGCAAAAGTTAGTGTAGATGGAATTGACACACCTATATATGATATAAACAGTGATGCTAATTCACCAACAGGTGCTAACTCAGTATCAAAACGTATAGATGTTGTAAGTAGTATTCAAACTGTCGGAAAAGATTGGAATGTAGCAGCAGATAAGAGCAGCACTATTACAAGTCTTTCTGGTTCAACTAAAGTTAGAACAATAGATCTATCTGCTAAAGATGAATGGAATAACCCATTATGGGCTCACCACGATAAAGATCAATTATCAGAAGTAACAAGTGTTGGAATGTATGTTGATACATCTGGAGTTAAATACACTAGACCAATTGATGGACTTAACCTATTACCAAAATTATCTAAGATAAACTTATACTTTGGACCAGAAGCTACATTATACACAAATGCTAAAGCAATTAGATTTGGAAAAGTTGTAGTTGATCCAGGTGATGGTAGTGCAGCAACAGTATATGATAATAATATTTTAAAACCATTTAACGAAGCATTATCAAAATTAACACCAGGAGCTACAGTTAATCCATTGTCAGCTTCATTAACTTGGCAAGTTGCAGCTAAGATTAGTGATGACAACCAATTAGAAGAAGTTGTAATGAGTAAAGTTCCATATCATTCATTCGCTTACGATGATGATACTAACTTAGTAAACTTCACAAACAACTTGGATAATGAATACGAAATCGCTAAACCTCACAGCCATGAAAAAGCTATCTTCAATAAATTGAATAGCTTAGGAAATGGAGAAGGACATATTTTAGCACAAGCATTTGACCAAATGAGAGGACATATTTACGGTGGAGTTCAACAAAGAATTAAATCTACATCAGATATTATTGGTGGAGAAGTAGCTGAACTTAGAGCTGATAGAAATGTATCTAAAGATTCTAATAAGATCAAAGCATTTGGACAAAGAAATGAATACAAGACTGATACAGGTGGAATACCAGATTGGTCAAGTAATGCAGGAGGAGTTGTGTAAGTACACGAAGACGAAACTGTAAGACTTGGACAAAGTTCAGGATGGTATGCAGGTGTAACAAACAACTACTTCAGATTTAAAGATTTAGCAAGATCTTATGAAAATCAAGCAATGTTGAAAGCAGGAGTATTTAAATCAATCCCACTTGATGGAGATGGAACAGTAAGACTTAACTTAGGTGGAGACGGATTCTTTGAAGAAATGATATGAAACGTAAATTCTGGGTAGTAGACCAAGAATTCCAAGCAGAATCTAATTACTACTCTTATGGAGCAGGATTAAATGCAGGACTAGAAAAAGAATTTGTAGTAAATGACGGATTCAGCATAGTACCAAAAGTTGGAATAAGAACAGAATACGGAAGATTCTCATCAATCCATGAAAACGGAGACATGGCATTAAATGTTAAGAGCAACGATTATATCTCAGTTAAGCTAGTGCAGGAATAGACTTTAAATATAATCAAAAAGTATTCAAGAACACAAACTTAACAGCAAGTTTAGGATTTAGTTATGAAAGCGAAATAGGAAAAACTTGATGACGTTGAAAATGAAGCAAGAATCACAGGAGCATGGACTGACTACTTTGGGAATCAAAGGAGACAAAGAAAACAAGAAAGGAAACTTCAAGTCAGACTTGAAACTAGGAATAGACAACGGAAGATTAGGGTTTAACAGTAAACACAGGATACGATACAAAAAGGACACAACTTCAGAGCAGGATTAGGATTGAAAGTAATGTACTAGAAATAGGGATTAGAGGAAATCTTAAAGATGTGAAGAAGAAAAATAGCTTAAACAAAACGGGAGGAGGGCTGCCAGAGATGGTGGCTCTTCTTTTTGTATTAAAAATTGAAATATATGGTAAAATAATAGTGTAAAAAAAGAAGATAAAATTTAAATACATTTAACATTAGGAGGTAGATAAATGAAGAAAATTCCTGTTGGTATTGAAGATTTTAAGGAAATTATAAATAATAATTGCTATTATGTTGATAAAACTAAATTTATTGCCAATATTTTAGATGATGGTTCTAAAGCAAAACTTTTTACACGTCCAAGAAGATTTGGAAAGACATTAAATATGTCGATGCTAAAATATTTTTGATATTTATAATGCTAAAGAAAATAAAGAATTGTTTAATGGCTTAGATATTGAGAAATCTGAACATTTTTTTCAGAGCAAGGGCAATATCCTGTTGTTTTTATTTCATTAAAAAGGAATTAAGGCTGACAGCTGGGAAAATTTCTAAATTCCATTAAATCTTTGATATCAAGTCTTTACAACGAATTTGAATATGTGAGAAGTTCGTTAAATGAATCTGAACTTAAAAACTTTTGATAAAATATGGTTCAAAAAGATGATGGAGATTATGAAAATTTCTAAAGTATTTGACGGTTTATTTATACAAATATTACAATAAAGAGATCGTCCTTTTGATTGATGAATACGACAGCCCTTTTAATTTCAGCTTATGAATATCACTATTACGACAAAGCAATTATATTTTTTTAAGATTTTTTTACGGGAAGCATTAAAAACTAATCAGTATTTAAAAACTGGTATTATGATAGGAATCATAAGAGTCATAAAAGCTGGAATCTTTTTCAGATTTGAATAATTTAAGAATATATTCTATTTTGAGCAATCATTATTCTGAATTTTTGGATTTACTGAAGATGAGGTAAAAAGGCACTTTTGTGACTACAATATTGAATTTAAACTTGCTGATGTTAAATTGTGGTATGACGGCTATAAATTTGGAGATTCTGAAGTTTATAATCCATGGAGCATCTTAAATTTTCTTTTTGATAAAAACTGGCTCCAAATTGGATTAATTCTTCTGGGAATTTTTCTTTATCAATGATATTTTTAAAAATGTAGATGCTGAAACAATGGAAACTTTGGAACAGTTATTTTCAGGGGAAAGTGTGGAAGAAAATATTAATGGGAACTCTGATTTGTCTGTATTGCTTGGGCAAGAGGAAATTTGGGAATTGCTTTTTGTTTAGCGGATATTTGACGGTTGATGAGAAGATTGGGGAGGATTATGAGAATGTGTATTCTTTTGAGGGTGCCTAATCGGGAAGTTAGGGAGTTTTTAGACAGAAGTTTATTGAGGTAAAATTTTTGGGGAAAGTTTGTTTAGGAAGGCGATGGAATCACTTAAAAAGCTGAAATTTAACTATTTTGAAAAATATTTGCAGAATATTTTGCTAAAGTCGACTAGTTATAACGATACTAAAAATGAGGATTTTTATCATGGATTGGTCTTAGGAATGATGTTTTATTTGGATAATCATTATTATGTGAAGTCTAACGAAGAATCTGGGCTTGGGAGATATGATTTGGATGATAGAGCCTAGAAATAAGAATAATAGGGATTTATACTGGAATTTACAGGTCACGAAAGATGAAAATAGTCTTGAAAAAGTTTCAAAGGAGGCTGTGGAGCAAATTATTGAGAAAAAAATATGATGTTGCTTTTGAAGGATAGGGAATTGAGGATATTACTTGGTTGGGGTGGCATTTCGTGGGAAAATGGTTAAGGTTTTTTATTCTTAAAGAAAATATTTAATGGAAAAATTTGAAAAATATGGTAAAATAGTAATACAAATTAAAAATTATTTATTTTAGGAGGAAAAAGATGAAAAATTATGAGAGGTGTACTGTTATTCGGTATGTTAGAGGAATGCTTTTATCTTGTGGAAATAAAAAGGTAATGATTCTCAAGAGCAAAAAGGATTCTAAAAGTTAGTGAAAAGGTTTATAAAATTGGGCTGTCGCAAATTGTGGATCATCCAGCATTGAATGCGGCAAAGCAAGGATTTAAGGATGCGTTGGCGAAGGCTGGAGTGAAGGCTGATTATGATGACAAAATTGCAAATAATGATATGAGTAACCAGACTTTGATTATGCAGCAGTTTGCAGCGGATAAAAAGGATCTTGTTTTTGCGATTACTACCCAACGGCACAGGCGGCTAAAAATCAGGTTGGGAGGAAATACCAGTTGTATTTGGGTCAGTTACAGATCCTAAAAGTGCAGGACTTGAAGGGATTCCTAATGTTACAGGGACAAGCGGGGCGGCACCAGTTACTGAAAATTTGAAATTAATGAGAGAGTTGTTACCAGGAGCTAAGAAAATAGGGATAATTTATAATTCATCTGAACAAAATTCGGTTTCTGAAGTAAATAATTTGAAAAAGTTAGCGGGGCAATATGGATTTACAGTAGTTGAAAAGGCTGTTACAAATGGTACAGAAATGGTTGCGGCTGCAAATCTTATTGCAAAAGATATTGATATTTACTATGCTATTCAAGATAATACGGTAGCTTCATATTTTGCGGCAATACTTGATGTGTTTAATAAATCAAAGATACCAGTTCTAGCTACAAATAACGTATTCTCCAATGCAGGAGGGCTAATTTCCCAAGGAACTACTGATTATAACATTGGTTATCGTTCTGGAGAAATTGCAGCTGAAATTTTATTAAAAGGCAAAAACCAAGTGAAATCCTAATAGAAACTGTTAAAAATTTACAAATTGAAATTAATAAGCAAAATATGGAATTATTGGGAATAAAAATACTAGACAGCATTTTAAAACAGGCTAAAATGGTAGAAACTAAGAAATAATTAATAAATTAATATAATAAAAAGCTGGAGCTGTTTAAATAACTCCAGTTTTTGTACTCTTATAGAGAATGTCTATAATTATTTCAAATTTTTAATAAAAAAATATGCTATTTATCTCACGACTAATACTAAACCCTCGTTTGAATAACGAATACATTATAAATCTTTTTAATATTTACTATGAACTACTCCCGCTTTTAGAAGCGGGAGCTTTTGGGAAGTATCTGCTTTTGTTAGCCAAATATATTTACTAGTTCTTTCGGTAGTTCCTACCCTGTTTTCTTTTTATTTTTCTTAATATTCCAACATTGATTTTTCCAATGTTTTTTTATATTCAATGCCGCATTGTAATCTCTATCAATTTCAATCCCTGCAGCACTCACATTTATAACTTCTTTCTGATAATTCCAGTTCCTCTTTAACATTTCCACATTTACTGCAAGTTTTCGACGATGGAAACCACTTATCTATCTTCAAAAATTGTTTTCCTAAAAACATCAGTTTATACTCAAGCATTCTCAAAAACATTCCCCTATCCATTATCTCCTACACTTTTTCCCAAAAATTTAATGCCTGACTCATCCCTTTTCATATTCAAATCCTCAACAACCACAGCATTATAATCTTCAGATAATTTTTCGATAATTTATGCAAAAACTCCTTCGGCAATTTTTGATATACTCATGCAATCTTGATATTTTCATTTTTTTGTTTATACCAATTTTTAGAAAATTTCACTTTTCTTGATAATGATTTCTGTAATTTTTTTCAATTTTTCTTCTAACATCCTAAAATATCTTGGATAATCAGCCCTTTGGTTTTTAGAACTGATAAATAGTTCAGACATCGAAAAATCAAGTCCAATCACTTTATCATTACTTGGATTTTTTTGAATTTCTTTTTTTCAAATTCTGTCAAAACAGAAACATAGTAATTTCCATTACTGTTTGTCAATGTTACTGACTTTATCTTGTAATCCTTCGGTATTTTTTTCTATGATATTTTAATTTTAACTTTTTTTCAATTTTGGCAAAACCAAATATTTGTTTTCCTCAATTCGTATTGAATTATTCACACAATTTGTCGTAACTTTTTAACATTATTCTTTTTAGATTTGAACCTCGGAAACTTTTGCTCTTTTTGAAAGAAATTGTAAACGATCGTTTTACATTCAATTGAGCATTTGAAAGTGCCAGACTGTCTACTTCTTTTCAAAAATTGGTTTTCACTTTTCAAACTGGCAGGTGTAATTATTTTTATTTTTCCAGTTTCTTCATAAATTTTATTCGCAATATGCAAAATCGTATTGTAAACAAAAACGAACACATCCAAAAGTCTTATTTATCAATAATTCTTGCTCTTTTATTTGGATAAATTCTGTATTTGAATGCTAAATTATATTTCATAAAAATTACACCTCCTTTTGATTTTTGAATATTATTTCTAATTATTTCTTTAGAAATTTTATTATTTATAACGTCTCTTCGATATTTTATACAAAAATTGTATCATGGATGTATCCTTTTTCAATTTTTTTACAAAAAAAGCAATTCATCTCCCACTTGTAGAAAGCCTACGACTTCTTGCTATCTTTTTTGTTAAAATAAATATTCGCTTTTTTTAAACGTGGAATAGTATAAAGTCGTGAGTGTTCTGGTATAATTAATAAATTTTCATCAAAAAGAAGAGCCACCATCTCTGGCAGCCCTCCTCCCGTTTTGTTTAAGCTATTTTCTTCTTCACATCTTTTAAGATTTCTCTAATCCCTATTTCTAGTACATTACTTTCAATCCTAATCCTGCTCTGAAGTTGTGTCCTTTTTGTATCGTATCCTGTGTTTACTGTTAAACCTAATCTTCCGTTGTCTCATTCCTAGTTTCAAGTCTGACTTGAAGTTTCCTTTCTTGTTTTCTTTGTCTCCTTTGATCCCAAAGTAGTCAGTCCATGCTCCTGTGATTCTTGCTTCATTTTTCAACGTCATCAAGTTTTTCCTATTTCACTTTCATAACTAAATCCTAAACTTGCTGTTAAGTTTTGTGTTCTTGAATACTTTTTGATTATATTTAAAGTCTATTCCTGCACTTGGCTTAATCTGAGATATAATCGTTGCTCTTAACATTTAATGCCATGTCTCCGTTTTTCATGGATTGATGAGAATCTTTCCGTATTCTGTTCTTATTCCAACTTTTTGGTACTATGCTGAATCCGTCATTTACTACAAATTCTTTTTTTCTAGTCCTGCATTTAATCCTGCTCCATAAGAGTAGTAATTAGATTCTGCTTGGAATTCTTGGTCTCACTACCCAGAATTTACGTTTCTATCATTTCTTCCAAAGAATCCGTCTCCACCTAAGTTAAGTCTTACTGTTCCATCTCCATCAAGTGGGATTGATTTAAATACTCCTGCTTTCAACATTGCTTGATTTTCATAAGATCTTGCTAAATCTTTGAATCTGAAGTAGTTGTTTGTTACACCTGCATACCATCCTGAACTTTGTCCAAGTCTTACAGTTTCGTCTTCGTGTACATACACAACTCCTCCTGCATTACTTGACCAATCTGGTATTCCACCTGTATCAGTCTTGTATTCGTTTCTTTGTCCAAATGCTTTGATCTTATTAGAATCTTTAGATACATTTCTATCAGCTCTAAGTTCAGCTACTTCTCCACCAATAATATCTGATGTAGATTTAATTCTTTGTTGAACTCCACCGTAAATATGTCCTCTCATTTGGTCAAATGCTTGTGCTAAAATATGTCCTTCTCCATTTCCTAAGCTATTCAATTTATTGAAGATAGCTTTTTCATGGCTGTGAGGTTTAGCGATTTCGTATTCGTTATCCAAGTTGTTTGTGAAGTTTACTAAGTTTGTATCATCATCGTGTGCAAATGAATGATAAGGAACTTTACTCATATAAATTGCTTTTAATTTCTTACCATCAGAATCTTTTTCTTCTACTACTTCCCAAGTTAAACTTGCTGATAACGGGTTAGTTTTTATATTTCCACTACTTAATACCTCATTGAATGGTTTCAAAATATTACTTTCAACAGTTCTGTCAGTACCAGTAACAGGATCTCTTTCAATGACATCTCCTATTCTAATTGCTTTTAGAGTTTGTATATAATGTAGCTTCTGGTCCGTAGTACATATCAATTTTTTTCCTACGTTAAGATTTTTGAATACCATTAATAGGCTTAGTATACTTAACTCCTGATGTATCTACATATAATCCAATACTTGAATATTGAGATAATTGGTCTCTATGATAGTTACCCCATACTTGGTTACCGTATCTATCTTTTTTTCTGATAGATTAACAATTCTTGTTCCCACCAGTTTGGATAGTACTTGAAACTTTTATCTTTTTCTCCCCAAGATCCCTGGAGTTGCAGCATCAGTTTCTACATTAAATATTGGTGTATCGATTCCATCAACATAAATTTTTTGGTGTTGGTGTTACACTTGGAGCTATAATAGTTGTTCCAACTCCTGTTGTTTTAGGATTTCTGTAGATCCTTCTTCAATTGAAGTTTCAGTTCCTCCATAAAGGTCAGTATGTCCTTTATGTCCATTAGCTTCTCCCGCTGTTATTGCTTGTCTGTATTCAGGTGAAGTTGTATCAGTAACATATTTAGCATTTCCAGCTGCGTCAAATATTACATTTCCATTTGCATCAGTTGCAAATTTAGAACTATCTGTTACAATTCCATGAGAATCTTTTTTCCTGTTACATTAATTGTTCCGTAGTTCTTAATGTATGCTCCATGAATTGCAACTATTCCACTTAGATTACTTGCGTCACCTTCAATTGTTCCTCTATTTACACCGACAGCTCCGTTATCTAAGTACATTCCAATTCCGTTGTCACCTTCAAGTTTAATATGACCGCTATTTTCAGCTTTTTGAACCTATACCTGTAGCAAAACATTCCAATTCCATCTTTTTTTCTTTAACGATGATTGTTCCTTCATTTCTAATATATCCTTGATCTTTACCTGTTGAATTACCAGATGCATCATATACATTACGTCCTGCAGCCATACCTGCTGAATACATCATATTTGGAATATCAGATAATCCTGTTATAATTGTACCTTTATTAATTGAAGCAACATCTTTATTTGCAGAAACAATACCCACACTTCCATATCCTACATCTTTATGGTTTGCATTTGTTTCACGAAGGTCAACATCATATTTAGATCTTAAATCAATGCTTCCTCCTTTTTCTAATGTAACGCCACCTTTTAGTATAGTATGCAGTATTATAATCTCCATTCATTGTTACATTAGCGTACTGAAGTAGCTTTTAGATCTACTGTCAGCTGAGTAATAGTAAACCGCATTTCTTGTTCATATACTTCTTCTGGCACTACTGTAGTAGTTGTTGGTGCTGTTGAATGAACTTGTCCTCCAGCTACTTTATTTGAAGCAAGGTTAATAGTTGGTGAGAAAGTACTACTTCCAAGAGTTATGTTTGTATTAGCGTTCCATTATTTTCTGCAACAACGATACCATAAGAATATCTATCAATATCCATATCAGCACTTATTGTTACATGATCTCTATCTTTATTTGATAATTTTTCATTAGAACCAATGTAAACTCCATATGCAGCATCTGTTTTTCTTCCAGTTATTAAATCTTGTGAATTAGTATATTCAGCTGATCCACTAACAATATTTTTGTCTTGTAATTGGATAAGGAGTTGGTGTTGCTGTAGATTTTCCTGATGTAGTTTGGAACATGTCCTAAAAACAGAATCATTACCAACTAACAATTTAGTTTTTTTCAATTTTTACATCTCCATCTCCAGAGAAGATACCATAACTGTTTCTGTTAATTGTGATTTCACTATTAGTTCCATCTTTCTTTGCACCAGTTTCTACATTATATCCATAAATAGCAAATCCACCTACATTCTTACGTGCATCACTTCCAGTAGTACTTCCAATCTTAATATCTCCATGATGATTAATAAATGTAGTATCTCTTGCATTAGATGTATGATCATTTGCTAAGATACCAACGTTTACTTTCTTAAGATCTTCAGCTTTTTACATCATTTGCTAAATGATTTAATGAATCATTTAATGTAATATTTCCCCAGTTTTCAAAATGACCTTTATTAACAACTGCACCATAAGCTCTTACATGAGTCTTTGATTTATCTTCTTTAATTTCACCATAATTTATAACTTTATCATTTGCATCTGTATTTACTAAGATACTCATGATTCCTTTTATATGTGCTACCTAATGCAGGAGTTGTTCCAGCCTTTTGTTCTTTCGTATTCTAAGTTTACAGGTGTAGGAGTAGCAGCAGTATCATTATTATTAAATTTAACATCTAAGAAGTTTTTAGCTGTTGTATTATAATTTTTTTGAAGCATCGTTACTAGTACTTCCAAATACTAAAGCATAACCATTTGCATTATTATAACCTTTATAATTAAAGTTTATAGTATCTTTATTAAGGTGATTAGAATTAGTACCAATATTAGAATCATCTGTTACCCAAATTGCAGCACCATTATCTTTAGTATCAACTGTAAGACCTTTTGTTGTAGCATTACCACCAAATGTAATGTCAGCACTTTCACCATAAACACCTATACCATTATAACTAGTTACAATATCAGCAGTATTTCCAATTCCTGAATTTTTTTAGTATTTAAAGTAATTTCTCCACCTCTTCTAGAAGTATCACTTTCATTACCTTTTATCAACAAGAGCAATACCTATACCTCTATGAGTCTTATTAGTATTATTTTCATTTACTTTTTTATCAAATTAGCACTAGAACCTTTGTGTATTATCATAAGAAATCTTAACATCTCCTTGTAAAGCACTAGCATCAGTATCTTTATCTCCTAAAGATTTATCATACTTAGCATTCTTAGCAAACATACCAACAGCTAAAGTACCATCAACTGTAATTTTACCATTATTATTTGCTAATTCTATAGCGTTTACTCCATATCTAGCATTTTCTGGTTTATAATTAGCAGTTCTGTATGTATCTATATAATGTTGATTATCTTTAACATTATTTGTAGAAATACCTACCATACCATAGTTTTTGTCCAGTTGCTAAAGTTTCATCATGATCTGAACGATTAGGATTTTGAGTACTAGCACTTTGATACTTACCAGTTACTTCAATTCCCGAATCTTTTGTATTAGTAAGTTTACTCCATCAGTACCTGCAATACCATATCCATGATCTACTTTTAACTGTTCCCTTATTAGTTGTGGTACCGTCACCATTTATTATAGTACCATAAGCAACATTTATACCAGTTATGTTAATATCATAAGAATTTCCGCCTTCTTTTGAAGTTCCACCATGTACATCAACTGTACCATAGTTTTTTTATATCCTGATTCAGAAACATCACTTCTTCTATATATAGCATCAGCATCATTTAGTTTACTCCAACGATAAAAGTGAATTAGCCATACTTAAACCTTGACCAGCTCTGTAATCGTGTGGATCTCCACTATTGTCTTTGTAGTGAGCAATATCACCTGTAATTTTTAACATCTTTACCAATAGTAACCATTGTACTTTCCATTGAAATATTATTAAATGGATCATTTTTTTGATTTGACGATGCTAATCTATTTTTTTACATTGTCCTCTAGATCAATTGTTAACCCTGAAGTAGGAGCTTTTATACTTAAATTAGAATTTAATATAGTACTTTAAATCCATATGCTCCTGATGTACTCTTGGCGTTTCCAGTAGTACCTCCATTGTTTGTAATTTTTCATTCCAGCATAATCAGCAACTGTCTTCAAATATCCTGAAGTAGTTGTTTTATCTAGATCTTTATCCCATTTTAAATTATCAGCTTGATTAATAATTCCTAAATTTACACCTTGAAGTTTGCATCTCCTAAAATATGTACTGTTACATTATCCATACCACGATATTTTGCATTGTTAATTTTATCAGCAGAATCTCCAGATTTAGCATAATCTGAATAACTATTATTATAATCCCATTCAGATGAATTTTTCAGCATTTATTGAACTTCCAAATGATTTACCCTACAGCAGTTAATCCTCTATCATATTGATATTGATTTCTGTAAGAAGTATACCATCATACATATCTATATGAGTAGTATCATTAAATTCAATATATGCTTTATCACTTACACTTGTTTGTTTTTACATAGAATGGAGTTACATTTTTGTGATCATTGTCTTTATTAGCTTTTGATGCATAACCTTTACTCTATCTTTTCTCCTTTAACAGCGAAATCAGCAGCCACTAAAGCACTATTTAAATCACTTCCTGCTTTTTATCTTACCGTCTACATTATTATTTTTGATTAACTATATTACCATTAAATTTAATACTTCCATTTTTAGTAGCATACAATGCGCCATCTTCTCCACTGACTACTGTAACTGGACCTTTATTAGTACCATCGTTATCGAATGTAACTGTAGAATCTGTACCTTCCGCATAAGCACCTAATCCAAATATTAATGAATTTGTAGAAGCTTTTAAGTCAGCATTTCCTTCTTTTACTGTATCCGCAGCTGTAGAATTAAATATTTTAACTTTTCCTCCATCTATTGCAATAGCACCAATATTTTTGTATGTATTATCTAAATCACTAGTTGGTGCACCAGCTACTGTTGCTCCACCAGATGTATTTTTAGATCCTAGTAAATTACTATCAGCAGCTATAATCTTACCATGTATTTCAACTTCTGAATTAACAGTTCCACTCTTATCTTTTCCTAAAGCTTGAGCAACTATAGATTTATATCCACCAGCTCTGGTATCAAACTTATCAGTGTTATCTTTCCCTACAACAACTTTTCCACCTTCATCAGCAAAGTACGCAATACCTTGTTTTGATACCATATCTACATTAGAATTTACTCTGATTTCTGTAGATTTATTTTCAAAATTAGCGTCAGCATTATTCATTAATCCATTTTCTTTAGCGTGATATACATCTTTTGCATAGAACATTGTAGTATTACTTGATAAATTATTATAATTTATATCATAACCCCATACATTATGTCCAGTACCTAATTGAACACCATCTGAAATAATTTTATCTCCTGTAGCTGCATTTGTACTAGTACTTAAAGATGTAAAAGAAGAAGCATCTCTAGAATCTACTTTGTTTTCTACTTCTACTTCTGTACCTCTATCAGCATACACCAAAACTCCATTTTGAGATTTAGATCCAAATCCTACATTAAGACCTTTTATATTTAATGGTGTCGTATCTTGATGTGTAGTTGTTGGATTTCCTACAGCTGATTGTTGAGCTATTCCTTTTCTTTGACCAGAAATAGCGTAAACTCCTACGTTACCTGATACAGTATCTGAAGTACCAGCTTGTCCAATAGTTGCTTGTAAGTAAAGATCTCCATTTAGCCAACCTACACCACCTGCGTTAGTAGCTGTTGTAGCACTACCATAATGATGTGGATTTTTGGGATTCACTTTGTCAAAGAATGCTATAGTATTATTTGATCCTGTTACAGTAATATTTCTTAAATCTACACTTCCATCATCTATAATTCCATGGTTAGCAAAAACTATATTATTTGTACCATTTACTACGATTGAACCATACCCTTCTTGATAAGTTGAATCAGTATCTCACACCATTTTTTTATAGTCAATTTATGTACATAACCAAGGTTACTAATACCTGTATTATTTCCAGCTACACTATCTTTACCAATAGTCATATCAATTCCACGATCATTTTTTATTACTTGTAGCATTATAAGCATTAGTAATAACTATTTCATTTTTCATTAGCCGTAGTTGTCCATCCATGAGTAGCATAATCAATATCATCATAAATATTTGGTAAATAAAAAGCACCTTGTTGAATATTTATACCAACATTATATTTTGAATCATCATTTCCTATATTCATTGCAACTGCTCGATTTGACTTAGATGTTGGGTCTGTTAAATGGACACTATTAGGGTTTGTTTTAGAAGTCAAAGTAAAAGTACCAGAAGCAAATGTAGAAGGTCTACCAGATGTTGATGTTCCAGCTCCAGTTCCTAATTCATTGTCTATTGTAATACCTGTAGCTCCCTTTGTAATTTTAAATCTTGAATCATAAGCACCTGGAATATCTCCAGAAAGATTTAAATTAGCAAGTCTCTTTACATATATTCCAGTATTTGCAGACGATTGATCAGTCTTTGTTCCAGAAATATTAAAGTCAGTTCCTGTCATATCAATTGTACCAGCTGCTGCTCCTTTTATGTAAGCAGTAAGTCCTGTACTATGATCTTTATTAACATTAAATGTTGAATAATCAACTTTTGATTTTTTGTTGATTCAACACCTTGAAGATAAATACCATTAGAATAATCACTATTAACATTAAATGTTGAATATACTACTCTGTTAAAATATGAATTTTTGGTCAACATAAATACCATCGTTATAATCAGAATTTATATCATATTTTCCTCTTATTTCACCTGTAACTTTACCTTGATGAGTAGAATCTGTTCCTCTCAAAAGAACACCTGCATTCCAGTTACCTATACCTGTAGCTATTTCATAATTACCAAATATTTTTTTAACTTCAGCTTGATTTACATAAGTTCCAACATTATAAGTTCCGCTTTGAATAGTTGTTTTTGAACGATTTCCAGGATTTGAACTTTCATCACCAATATTATTTACAGTTGCACCTTTATCTACAAAGACACCTGTATTATATGAACCACCTTTAATGTTAAAGAATCCATTTAATGTACCACTTGTTAAGCTAGTTGAACCATCAGCATAAATTCCTGTATTATAATCTCCTGCCGTACCTGAATTTATATTAAATTCACCTCCGACTTTTATATCTCCAGTAGCACCTTCTAAATAAACACCAGAAACTCTTTGTACTGCATTACCATTACTAGGTCCTTCTATATTAAATATATTATTACGTTCAGTATAATATGTAATACTAGGAATACTATAATCTGTAACACTATATCCGTAATTTCCACCAGCAGCTCCTTTTAAGAAGTAATCCTGTTTTTTTAGCATTAGTATATATTTGGAACATTACTATTATAATCATTGTGAATTGTAAATGTACTTCTACTTATTGTATTTGTTGTATTAGCAGTACCAGTACCATTCTATCAAAAACACCATTATTTTTCATAGCTATAAACATCAAAAGTAGAATCATTTACTGATAACTTACTTGAAGTTCCAGTAGCATAAATACCATTATTTTCTGTATCAAAAATCAGTTGTACTAGCATGTTCACCTATTTTGAAATTAACACTATTTACTCGAGCTTCTCCATTAGTAACAGTAATTCCCATTACTTTTTAGTTGTTTTTTTGAATTATTATATCCAACATGATAAGTTATCTTATTATCATAGTCTGCATCATTCTTACTAATAATTAATTTACCACCATTATTAACTAAAAATACCAGTAGTTTTTTTCACCAGTTACATAGTTATTTACTACTGATGTAGGATTTTCAATAGTCATATCACCTGTACCATTATGTAATATACCAGTAGATTCTTTTTGTGCTATGAGTATCAAAAATTAGTAGTTCCACTTATAGTTACATTTTTTTGAACTTGTGTTATAAATCCCATTATCATAATTACCATATATGTTAAATGTACCATTGTTTACACTTAAAGCTGAATTTCCTGTATTATATACTCCATTGTTTCCGTTTGTAGCAGAAGTGGCAGCACTATTAATATTAAAATGTATTACCCAAAAGAGTTACACTACCATCAGAACTGTATACTCCATTATTTTTTTAGTTCCTTTAATAGTATAATTACCACTAGATACTAAAGTCCCTTTATTAAATATTCCATTATTATTTTCATTAGTAGTATTTCCATCAGTATCAGTACCATCAATATTGAAACTAGAACTTGTACTTAAAGTTCCTAAATTATAAATACCATTGTTATTTTTTTATCTTTAATAGTAAAACTTCCAGTACTAGTATCGGTTAATTTTTCCATTTGTATCAACAAAAATACCTGTATGCGCATTAGATCCTATTGAATTAGTTTCTACTACCAATATAGAATTTAGGAGTTCCAGATAATGCTACAGTATTACTAATATAGATCATTGTATTATGACCTGTTGTGGGACTTCCAATTGAATGATCAATAGTTAATGTTGTTGCACTATTGCTAGCACCGTGTATCAAATCTCGTCCAGACATTGATGACCAAAGATTAGTAGTTACACTATCAAAATATGCATTGTATTTATAGCTATAATCATAAGGTATATTTGTATTTGAACTACCAGTTCCAACCATATAAGGACGACCAGAAATTCTACCAGAAACGTTATCATTATATCCAAAATAATAATTTCCACCTGTAATAGTAGATATTTCTGAACCTGTTGCCGCATTCTTAACTCTGCCATCACCTACTGGGTCTCCTTGCCAATTTTCATAAGCTGCTGTTGCAGCAGTTCTTATTGTTGCTTGATTTGCTGTAGCTATATTATTATTGACATTCGCATTTACTGAACCTGTTGTATTTCCACTTGTGTTAGTAGATCTATCAGGTGCTTGAACATATAATGTATAATTTCTATATCCTTTTTCTCCACTAGGATTCCATCTTTCATAACCTGTATGACTGTTGAATGCTTCTTTTGATATATCATCAATACTTATAGGTTCTACTAACATTTTTCTTCTGGGATCTGTTACACTTTGGAAAGTAGGAGCCGGATATTTTCCAGCAATTGGTGCTTCTACACTTGGGTTAAGTGTGAAATTTTTATAAGGTTCCATTGATAATGTATCCATTTTAGTTACACTTTCTGGAGTGTAAGCATCATATCTATTTGCTGGATTAATTGCTAATGAACTAGGTTCTTGATTTCTCTTAACATTCAAATTAGTTGCCCCATATTGATGTTTATCCGCATCAAATACATACTTAGTCAAATCATTAGGTCTTCTACTAAAGTATTCAAGATATTTTCCACCTCTACCTCTATAAGTAGTTCCCCAGTCATTATTCGTAAATCCTGCTGAGTATTGGAATGAAGCCCATGGACTCTTTATTACTTGATCCCCTTGTTTCATTAATCTAGCAAGTTCACTTTGTGCTCCTTTTAATGATTTTTCATTTTCCTTTCTAGCACGCATAAAGGACTGTCTTAGGTCCGTAATTGTGTCATAAGTTTGCGCAGTAACTTCTTGTTGTTCAGCAATTGCATCAGCTTGAAGTTTTGGCGCAAGTGTTAAAAGCCCAGTTATCAAAAATGAGATAAGCAGGCTATCAGAATAATGTACGTCTTTACATCTTTTTACAAACGATCGAAGATCTTTAGCGATCTGTCGTAGATTATTACTCATTTGTTTCCTCCTTGATTTATACGAACAGCCAAAGCCATCCGTGTTAATATACAGTTTTTAAAAAAAACTGAAAGTATAAGAATAGTCTTAATTTCTTAAAAAGCCACCTAAACACGGTCTAGAAAAAAACTGGTAGGATTTAGTATTTATAGGTGTTGGAGGGGAGGGTCCTTAATGGGGGCCAAAGAGGACTTTCCTAGTGATAATTATTAATCCACCATTAAATTAAAAAAAGTGGATTATGTGATTTGATAGTGATTTTTTTATTCGGATCATTCTCTTATTTGCTCCTTATAATTTCCCAATTTAAACAGCATCTAATTTTTTTCGTTCTACCCTTTCCATAGTCCTATTTTCATACCAAAGTCTATCCAGTTTCCCACGTCTCATATTTAAGTTTTTTTCAACACAACAGATTTAATAGCTAAACTTTACAAAAACTTATTTCTCTAAACTTTCTTTTTATTTATAAATCATTAAACCCATATCCTTTTTAAAAGACTATTGATATGTTCATAGTATACCTTATCAAAAAAATAAGTCAAGTATTTTTTTCAATATTTCCCCAAATTTTAATTAAAATTCAAAGCCTTATTAATCATTTTTTTACTAATTCTCCTCTTTTTTTCCCTTATTCAATCCCCATATTTTTCCTTATCCTATCCCTATATTTCTATTTATTTTCTTTTTATTTTTGTAAAATTTTTTTAAAACTCCAAAACCACTCTAATGAAAAATCTCAAGAAAATCTATTTGACATTTCCATAAAATATGATATAATAAAATTACCTTAAAACCCTAAGGGTAACTATCATAAATATAAAAAAATGTTGACAAATTAAGCTGGATTTTTTTCCAGTTTTTGTTATAATTAATTTTTATAATCAAATAAAAATGTCGTGATTTTTTTGGAATAAAAACGATGTTTGAGCGTAGCGAGTTTCGTTTTTGTTTCAAAAAAATGCTTAGACAAAGCCGGGGATGCAAGGGGATGGCGACTGTTCCCCTTGCACTTTCAAAAATAAAATAATAACAAAGAAAAAGTTTTTAACTTCTATTCACAAAAAAATAACCAAAAACACTCCTTCACAAAGTCAAAAAAATCTCCTGTTTTAAAAATTCATTTGACATTTCCATAAAAATATGATATAATTATATATAAAGAAAAAGATGAAAAATCTTTATTGTATTTAAAAAAAATAGCGAAAAATATACCTCTTTATTAAAAAGGGGTATTTTTTTATATTATATTGTGTTATAATACTTCTTGGAGTTCGCTACTCCAAAAATACAATAAAGATGGAGGTGAGATTATGATAAACGGAGATTTCATCTTTGTTGCTATTTTAGTTATAATTTTATATTTCCTATTTAGCAACTAAAAATTTTAACCTCCAATCTCCGTTTCTCCCACAGATAACACAATCTGTGGGTTTTTTTATGTTTTATGATCAAAAAAATCCATTTACTATTTTTCATACAATATAGTATAATTATTTTATACATTCTTTATATATAAAGTATAAATCACTGATAAATTAAGCTAGTTTTTTTCTAGTTTTTTTGTTATAATTAATTCTTATAACCAAATAAAAATGTCGTGATTTTTTTGGAATAAAAAAACGATGTTTGAGCATAGCGAGTTTCGTTTTTGTTTCAAAAAAATGCTTAGACAAAGCCGGGGATGCAAGGGGATGGCGACTGTTCCCCCTTGCACTTTTCAAAAATAAAATAATATATAAAGAAAAGTCTTTAATCTATATTAATAAAAATAATCCCAAAAACTCTTTATTATAAAAATTATCTTAGACTATCCAGAGTACAGAGCATGCAATGATGCCCTATACTTAAAAAAATTCATTTGACATTTCCATAAAATATGATATAATAAAAACTACCTTAAAACCCTAAGGGTAACTATCATAAATATAAAAAAATGTTGACAAATTAAGCTGGATTTTTTTCTAGCTTTTTTTGTTATAATAATTTCGAGTTCAACAACTCATTATATTTATGATAGGAGGTTCAGAGCCGTGTCAAATGAGGATCTTATCAGACTTATCGTTGTTCTATACATCGTTTATAGAATAACTAAATAGTCTGACAAAACCGAATTTCACCTCTACCTCTGCCCTTAGGGGCTTTTTTTTATAATTTACCGTCGGAGCATTTTTATGTGCTGGCAAAACTGTCTGAGCGTAAGCAAGTTTTTTTGCCAGTACGTAAAAATGTCGTAGACTAGCTAGGATGCAAGGGGATGGCGACTGTTCCCCTTGCACTTTTCAAAATAAAATAATATATAAAGAAAAGTTTTAACTTCTATTCACAAAAATAACTTTAAAATCTTAGAATTAGTAAAACTTTTTAATCTGATGATTGATGTAAATAAAATATAAAATTAGAAAAATTTACTTCCAAAACAACTTATCAAATAAAGTCTTCCTTTTAGGCATCCCCTCAATCTTAACCCCTTCTTTATCCAATATTTTTACAAGCAATATCATACAAAGGCTCATCCGCCAAGCTATCCGAATAAAAACTTCACAATCTCATATTCAAACCCATTTTCCTTCGCCCATTCATCCAGCTTCTTAACTTTCTCCTCCCCCTTATTATTCTCTCCATCAATTTTCGCAACAAAAGTTTCTCTGCCATCTTTTCCATCATTCACAAAATTAGTCCCAAAAACCTTATCATACCCAAGTGACAGCAAAAAATTCTCAATCAAAAACAAAGGGCTAGCCGAAGACACAATAACCATCTCGCACTCCTTCTTATTTTTTTCCAATTCCTCCCTTGTCCAAGAATAAATCTTATGCCTCTTAGTCTCCCAAAACCCAGCCACCAGTTCCTCAACCTCTTCCTTAGAATGCCTCTCCAAAAACTCAAAATATCTCTCTTTCAAAGCCCTCAAGTCAATTATTTTCAGCAAATAAAAAATCAAATCCTTAGAATACCCCATCATAAACAAAATCGACCTAACAGGATACTTTTTTTCAAATAAAACACCGAAAAAAATTAACCCCGTTTCCCCATCATAAAGCGTCTTTATCAAAATCATAAACGATAATTTTCTTCTTCCCAACTTCTTCTTTTTCTCATCTAATAAACTCTCCTCCCATTTTTCCAATAACAAATCTCGCTATAAAAATTTATTTGACATTTTCATAAAATATGATATAATAAAAACACCTTAAAACCCTAAGGGTAACTTATAAAACAAAATAAAAATTATTGACAAATTAGGCTAGATTTTTTTCTAGTCTTTTTGTTATAATAACGTGAGTTCAATAAACTCATATTTGTTTTTATAAGGAGGTTTAGAGCTGTGTCAAATGAGGATCTAATCAGACTTATCATTGTTCTATACATCGTTTATAGAATAACTAAATAGTCTGACAAAACCGAATTTCACCTCTACCTCTGCCCTTAGGGGCCTTTTTTTAACTCACTTTTCTAACCAAATAAAAAAATTATGACAAGGGTCAAGACCCCTTGCTTCAGAATATTTTTAAAAATTTATTTCACATTTTCCTCTTTTTGTTACAACAATACAAACCACAATTTACTGTCGGAGCATTTTTATGTGCTGGCAAAACTGTCTGAGCGTAAGCGAGTTTTTTTGCCAGTACGTAAAAATGTCGTAGACTAGCCGGGGATGCAAGGGGATGGCGACTGTTCCCCTTGCACTTTTTTAAAAATAATATAAAAAAATGAATTAACTTTTTGTTCACAAGAATTATCTAAAATTTAAATCTAGAAATTTAAAAAAATCCTCTTTTTGCTGCATAAAAAAATTCTAATGTTTTTCCCATACAAAACATATTTAACATTTCCGTAACTCCCTCAATATTCCGAGCATTCAAAGCACACATTATCATCCTGCACTCATTCTTCCAGCTCTCTAAAATTTCAATCACTTTCTCAACCTCATACTTCACAGCCAATTCTAAAATTACCTTTGAAATTCCTACTGCTTTTGCTCCTAAAACTAATGATTTTACAATATCTAACGAATTTCTAACTCCTCCACTTGCAATAATTTCCACTTTATCCACATATTTTTTCAGATTCAAAAGGCAGGAAACCGTAGTCTGTCCCCAATTATCCAAATAATGAAGCCCATTTTTCCGTCTCATATTTTCAATAAATGCAAAGCTAGTTCCCCCACGACCACTAATATCAAAAGTCTCTATTCCAAGTTCAATCCCCTTTTTCACTGTATCCTCAGTCATTCCAAACCCAACTTCCTTCAAAACAATCGGAACTTCAATATTTCTCGCAAATTCCCTCAAATTATTCTCCCATTCCCTAAAATTCCTGCTTCCTTCCGACATAATAAGTTCCTGCATAAGATTAACATGAACTTGTAAAAACAGTGGATCCAAAGCCTCAATAGCCTTAATCCCAGCCGTATAATCCTTATCAATCCCAATATTCGTAGCAAGTTTCAATCCAGGATTTTCCCTTTTCACAATTTCAAACGAATCATCCCCAACATTTTTCAAAGCCGCACTATAAGATCCAGTTACGAATAACAACCCGCATTCACTCGCAACTCTCGCCAACTTCTGATTAATCTTTTTCGCATTCTCACTCCCCCCCGTAATCGCATTAATAAAAAACGGCACTTCAAATTCACACCCTGCAAACTGAGTTTTCAGCTCAATTTCTTCAAGATTATATTTTGGAATAGAACAATGAATAAGCTCAACCTCATCAAAGCTATTATACTCACTCCTATGCTCCAACGCATACCTAATATGCTCATCTTTTCTATTTTTCAATTTTTTCTCCTCTTTTTATTTATTTTAATCATTTATAAAAGTATAAAACCCAGCAAACACTATATTTCTTGTAACTAATTTTCCTGTTTTTTTCCACTCCTTGACAAAGGATTTTCACCTTTGTGCTGATATTTAATCTTTATTACTTTTACTATACATCTATTATTTATTTATAATTTTTCAGAATACAGCAACTCAATCCCAAGTTTTCTCCATTTTTCCACAACTATCTTAGTATCCCTTTCATCAAAAGAAAATGCAATCCCGCAATCTCCTCCACCTGCTCCACTACTTTTTGCACAAATATCCAAACCTTGTGTCGTACTTACCAGCTCTTTTAATTTCTTGCTATAAATATTTTCATCCAAATTTTCAAGCAATTTCCCATTTTCATCAATACATTCTTTAATTGCCAACTTATCCCCATTTTTTATAGCTTCCCTAAGTTTTTTCACAATTTCTTCCACATCCTTCAAAAAATTTTCACTTTCACAAATAGAACTTTTCACAATGTTTATCAAATCCTTTGAAATAGCAGGCTCCTTTGTCCATCCAGCCAAAAATTCACAACTCAAGCTATTTTTATCCTTTCGATTAGGTTCTTTTTCATTAAAATAAAGTTCAGAAATTTCATAATTCCAGTCAGTTTCTAATACATCTTCCAAAAGTTTCCTTTTTCTATTAATTCTCTGATTTTCTTTCTGTCAAAAGATCTGTAAAAAATCAGATTTTCATAAGAAATACAGGCAATATCGCCCATAGAGCCATTATCTCCACGTTTTAGCAAGACATAAGAAGACAATTTAAAAAGCATTTCCTTAGAAACTTCCAAGTTATATAAGCTCAAAATGGACTTTATTGTCAAAATTACAACACTCCCGCTTGAGCCAATTCCAAATTTTTTCCCATCTCTTTCCATTTTTCCAGTAATTTCCAGCTCAAAAGGCTTGATTTCCAAATTTTTTAACTTTAAATATTCACTCATAACAGATATTGTTTCACAAATAAGCAAATAATTTTTATCAAAATTTTTGCAAAAATATTTTCATTATTAAAAGTATCTTTTTCAAGAGTCAATTTATAGTCAAACATATCTGAAAAAAATCATATATTCATCCGTATCTAAAAACTTATTCTTGATTCCCATAAATATATTCACATTTTTTTATAATCGCACTTTTGTCCAGCCGTCAAAATCGAATATTCTCCGGAAATATAGAGCTTTCCACAAGTTTTATTAGTTATTATTTTATTTTTCCAGCATTTTTCTCTTTTCAATTTTTATTTTTAGTTCATAGAAAATTTATCATTTATTTGTAAATTATACCATA